>JGI24890J29729_1001050_pt1 | contig 13710 bp, 23 predicted proteins | sample FreactcultureFD7_FD_29729 | JGI IMG/M metagenome (IMG submission 29729)
CGCCTGCTGGCGCGGCACACCATCGAAGCCGTCCTCGGCTACTACTCCAAGCCGGAGCACGTGACGACGCGGATGATGACAGCGTGGCTCAATACGGAGGGTGGCCCCAGTCATTGGTTCGCCGCCATGATCGCAGCCATAGGAGACCATCGTGAACCGATCACCTGAACTGGTCGAGCGCGTAGCGATGGCCATCGCCGAGGATGACTGGGCGCCCGCGTTCGAAAGCCGCGCGATGCAGCGAACATGCATGGGAGCGGACGGCAAATATCGCGATGTCAATCAGCCGTCGAAAGACGAGTACCGCGACATGGCCAGACGGGCCTTGGATGCCATAGGAGCCGACGATGAAACCAAGTGAGACCACACAACCATACTACGTAACCCAGGCTAGGAGCTACATCCGCCTGATCGTGCGCGAACTCGACCGCGCCGACTCCGCAGCCACCACCGACAGCAGACACCAGCATCTGATCGTGGCAGCCAAGCTGCATCAATCGTTGGGGGGTGTGTTTGCGGAGATCGTTCTACCATCTGCCGCCCTCAACCCCGAGCTTAAGGGGGATAAGGGGTGACGGACGACGAAATCGAAATTCAGGCGCGAGAATGCTACGCACACATCGACCGCATCCGGCAAGAATACCAACGAGCAATCCAGCCGTACATGGACCACCTCATCCGCCTGGAGTCCGAGCGCCTCCGTCCGATCATGGTGCGCCGCGATCAGATGGACGGCGGATCGCTTTCTGCCCTCGAACGCAATCAGAAGGACAACCCATGAAACTCCTCCCCCTAGCCGCCATCCTCGCGGCCACTACAGCCAGCGCCCAGACCTTCGCGCCGCCCTCTACCGCCTTCACCTTCGCGGGCGCGATGTACGTCGCCGCGCCGGGGTTCACGCGCCTGAATTGCCCGCTATCCGGCACAGGCCAGGTCACCGCCAACGGCACGGTCAAGATTACCTCTGTGACCGCCTGCGCTGGCGTGACCGCGACCAACCTCCAGTGGCCATGGTCGGCTACCGGCAAGGGCCGCGTGTCATTCAGCGTCAACGGCGGCGACTGCACCGACAGTGATACCCTGAGCCTGTCAGGGGGAGTGTTCACGTTCTACAATTCGGGCGCGGGACCATGCGTCATCAACGGCGACGTGGCGACTACGCCGGGGATTAGGGTGGCGCCCTAAACGCAAAAAGAAGGCCGCCACCCCTACGGGCAGCGGCCAGTTGATCGCGTCATGCGTGCCGTTAGCGGAGGTCTAAAGGCTGGGAATCCTTCAATTTCCCACCGTAAATGGGGAAATTGACCGGGAAGTTGTGTTGGTACAATAACTTACCGGTAGACGGGAAATTGAACGCGGCAGGAAGGGACCGCAATTAGGTGAGAGGTGCCGCTCCGGCTGGCGCTTCCGCGTTCGCAAAGGCCAAAGCCTGAGCGCGGAGCGTGTCGAGCGACGATTGATCGTTGGTCCCGAACGCGGCTTGGATTTGAGCAATCAGTCCAATGCCGTTTTGCACGGTCGGAAGGATCATGTTGATGAGCGCGCGGATTTCAGCTTCGGTCATGTCAGAGCCCCTGCGCTTGAGTGAGGATCGCCGACAGGGGAGCCATGTTGATCGCCTGNCCNGCCTTGTAGGCGTTNTTGATGACCGTCAGGGCGTCCCATGCCTTGACCCTGATTGCCTCGCCTGTGGCGACGCTTCCGCCGCCGTGCTCATAGGCGTCAACCAGAGATCCGATTGTGCCGTATGTGCTCAGAGCGGCGGTGTCAGCCGCCTCCGCCGTCTGCATGACGGATTGGTGAGCGCACGCCGTTACCGACAGAGCGGCGACAGCGGCGCAAGCGGCGAGAAAGTGGCGGGTCATAGAACATCCCAGTCTGTTGCGAGAATATCCGATTGCGAAGCGAGCCATGGTATTCTTGATCCCGTCGGATATGCCGCGTGCCCTTCGGGATATTCGATGTAAATGTATGGGTGCATCATTTTGGAATGAGCGTCCGGGACTTGCAGAGATAGCCACATCCCTTTGCCATTCCACCCAGCACGACGCACCTTGTCGCCGTTCCACATTTGCTTGATGGCCCAGCCGATGTCATTTCGTTGATTGATGGTCATGGCTTGCTCGCAGGCGTTACGCTGTTGCGGACCAGAAGCGCCATCAAGGCAGAAGAAGCCGCCATAATGCCGCCGATCTGTTCCGGGGTAAGATGCAGTCCAAACGATACCGCAACCGCCAGCACCGCTTGGATGGCGCCCGCGATCAGTGCGGGCTCATTCGAGGGGAGGCTAAACATTACGGTTGCGAAGCCGTGGCGAGGGCAGTGTTGTTCGCCGTCACCTGAGCGGTCGCGGCGTCGATCGCGGCTTGCGCCGTGGCTTCGCCCGAGCCGGATTTCAGCGAGGCGATTTCGTTGGTCGCAGCGGTCACGGCGTCGGTGTTCGCGGCGACAGCGGCGGTCAGGGCGTCTGTATTGAGTGCCATTTTGATGATGTTTCCTATGTACAGGGTTGCGAGGCCAATGGCCCCAAGGGTTAAAACGAACAGTAGCAGGCAAAAGGCAAGGATCATGCGGAAGGATACCATGTTCCGGCAAAGAGCACCGCTTGTTGGGCCACGGTGCAGCCCTGCACATGGTCCCAGTCATGGAACGTATGAGGCTGGCTAGGGGTTCCCCAGTCTCCGCCCCAAACAATCCCCTGAGCCGCGCATAGGGCTTGCATGAATGTCCATGAGCCGCCCCACGACGGTTCCCCGCCAACGACCTTGGCGAAGTCGCACGCCAAGCCGTAGTGATGGACGCCGACCGTCTTGAGTTGGGTTGCGCCTTGGTTGAAAAGCATCGTCTGGCGTTGTGAGCTGCGATAGGTTTCCGTCACCATCAAGGGCGTTCCGGCCGCGCTCGACGCGGCCATCAGGTCCATGACCTTTTGGCGAAAAGCGGGTTCGAGGAGGGCCATGTCCCGACAGGAAGCCGTTGACGTGAAGCGGGCGTCTTTCTGGATAACGTCCGTGTAGAAATTTCCCATGGCGGCAATCTACTCCCGATCCGACGCCTTGTCACTTGACCACCAGGCGAAGCAAAGCGGGGGCGGCGGTCGTGATCACGAATCCCGCGAACATGCCCCCGCCGAACATCATGTAGACCCGCAGCTCAAGGGCATCGACCTTCTTCTGCAGTGCGCCGATCTGATTACCCATCGCGTCGAGTTCGCGCTTGATCCACGGATCGCTTCCGTCGTCGGCCATCCCTCACCCCCCTGATCGCCCTAAAGAGGGACAGAACGCCGACGATGAAGGACAAAATCGCTTCGGCTAATCCTTCGTGATATTTCCATGCCACCCGTGATCCCCACCAAGAGTAAACGCGCGACGAAAATCAGGTTCAGAACCCCGAACAACAAGGGACTCGTCGCCGCGCCGTTCGCCACGGCGAGTAGAACCACCCCAAAACTCAGGACGTACAGCCCCACGATGTCGGCGGAGGTGCGGCATTTGTAGCGGATGGCGATCGCGGCCATCGGCAGGGTCAGGAGCGCGTTGAACACCGTCATGGCCACGGCGGCGCGGTCTATTGGAACCTGGAGAAATAGCCAGTTGTCGCCGATCCAGGAAAACGCCATCCACATGACCATCTCTTGCTTGCACACCTTGCCGCAGGCAATGCCGATGCCAGACGCCACGGTGATCAGCGCGCCGTAGAAGATCAGCGCGAACGTCCGGTCGAACAGGAGGTAATCAATCATGTTCATTTCTTCGGCGTGCCATCGAGAGGATTGACCCCCGGCTTTACGAGCCCATGCACGAAGTGGGAGAGAACGTCGAACCAGCCTTCTGCCTGCCGATGCAGCAGATCAACCGTCGCGCCCGGATAATCCCGGTGCAAACGCTCGATGGTCGCGAAAGTTGCGTCAACCTTGGCCTGATAGTCAGCGGTGTTCATGGTCTCTGTCCTATCCATAGGTCGCCACGACCTGTTGATATGCGACGCCCGAGGCGGTCAAGGCGCCGGTGTTTGGATCCGCCAGGGCAAGCGCCTTCTGATTTCCAGACCCGCCGTCGAACGCCATCGCGATTGGCATGTTCATCACCTGTGCGATCGTCGCCACGGCGGTCATTGTCAGGGTGTTGGCGTTGCGCGTGCCCATGGCTGACATGATCGGAGGCAGGCCCACGATGCCTTGCGCCCACTGGAGCGCGAGCAGCGGCTGCTCGTCGTCAGGCAGTGCGTTGAAGATGTGGACGTTCCAGTAGTCAATCCCGGTGAAGCGATAGAGCGGCAGCATGGCCTGACACGTCAGCATGTGGAGGAGCGCGGCCGGCCTGGCTGCGAATGGTACGACGTTGGGGTTCTGCTCGCTCGGCAGATACCGCCGATAGTCCACATTGATCTGCGTGATTGGCGAGAGGCAGACGTTGGCAAATTGATCGGCCAAGTCCTGCCGGCCGATGCTGTAGAGGTAATACCAGTAGGAAAAATACAGCCCGTCCATGCTGGTCCCGCCGTTGGTGATCTTGTAGCCCAGCGCGTGGGCAGCGGCCGTCGCCGTGGTCAGGGCCGCCATGTACGCCCGAGCGGTCGCCTGAGCGGTCGCATTGAACGTCTGCGGGTCGGCATGGGTTGGGTTGAGATAGGGGTTGTTCACGTCCGCGCATTGGGTCTGCACAAACACGCCGTTGTCTTCCTCGGTCTGGTAGATCGCGAGGAAGGGCTTGTTGGTGATCAAACCGGCGGTAACCTGCGCGCTCCATGTGGCCATGTCCGTCGGGATGGGATTGGGGCCGATCTGTGCGTTCAGGGTCTGCACGCCCGAGCCGGCGCTTCCCGCGACGACAGGGCTCCCGTCGACCGTCGCTGACACGGTAATTCCCGCGGGGCTTCCCCCGGCAAGGATGTAGTAGGTCGTGTTGGTGGCGAAGTTGGTTGGCAACGAGCCCGTGGTCGTGAAGGTGACTGTCTGGGTTTGTCCGTAGGGCAGGTTCGTTCCCGCGATCAGGGCGGAGCCATTGGTAAAGGTGACGACATCCGCAACGATTGGCGCGTTGGCGAGAATCACGCCCGCCACCCAACCCGCCGCCGCATAGTCGGCTGCAGCGCCTGACCCGGCCCCCGGGACGGTCGTGTTGCAGTTGTAGCGCCCAAGGTTCACGCCGATCAGATTACCGCTCACGAAGGTCAGGGATTCTGATTGCGTGTTGTAGTAGCCGTATCGCGTAACCACGCGGGGCGGAGCCGGAGTCAGGCCACTATAAGTCGGACCACTCACCGCCGCAAAGGCCGTGGACAGGGCAGGCCCCTCCAAGGCCATCAGTTTGATGCCCCACGTATCCGACGCGCTCAGGCTCGCCGCGTAACTCACCGCGGTAGGTCCCTGGGGCGGAGCGAACGACACCCACAGCGCGCCGGCGCCCATGGGCTGGTAGACCACGGTGGAGAACCCGAAGCTCTCCGTCAGCGTCTCGGTGTTGCCCGCGAAGGCCACACCCTGAGCAAAGACGATTTCGTTGTTGTTGGCCAGGAGTCCGGTGACCCCGTTTGGCGTGGCGGAGGTCGCCGTTGTTCCGGCGGGCTGTTGGTCAATCCCGATGACGCCGGGAACGCCGATGGCGATCATGGCCTTTGCAGGAAAGGTGAGCGTCCAGGTGGCGGTGATCGTGCCGCCGATGGGCAATGGTGCGGTAGCCCCGACGCACTGGAATATGCGCTGGACCGTCTGCCCGGTGTTGAGGCCGCTGTTGGCCGACGTGACGTAGGTATTGCCCGCGCTGTCGGTGACGGTCGTTGTGGTGTTGGTCCCCTCGGTGCCGACAAAGACCAGCACGGTATCGCCAACGGCGACTGCGGCGGTCGTGGTAACAGCCAGCGTCAGGCCTGCCCCAGACGCTCCCGTGGCGCTTCCAAGAAGGGCGGGGCTTCCGAGCGCCATGGCTCAGGTCCCCAATTGCGGGGCCAGCGTGACCGAGATGCCGGCCAGCGTCGCGTCGGTAGTGAAGGGCGCGACAGGATAGATCAGCGACTGTGCGGCGAGCACGGGTGCGGTGAAATTGAACGAGGGGTTCTTTGTTCCAGCGTGGAACGTCACCGTGCCGATCTGTGTCCCGTAGTTGAAGATCGACAGGGTGTAATCCGCCGTCGAGGCCGTTGTGCAGTAGCCGCCGCACGCCGCCTGGTTGATCGTGAAGCCGAACGGAAGCCAATAAGCCGGGAACGCATAGCTCGACGCGATGGTCCCCGTGTTGTTGAAGGCAATGCCTGCGGCCGGGCTGATATTGGTGACCGTCAGCGGCATCAGGATCCACGCGCCGTAGGTCCCCGCGCCGGACGGCTTGATCAGGTAGGGGGCATTTGTGGAACCTGTCGCCGTCGGGTTCCAGTAGTACAGCCCTTGGCCGCCATCACCCGGCGTCGACGCCCCCTGAGCAAACACCGTCATGCCAAGCGTGCCCGTGAACGAGCCGAGGGACGCCTGTGTGGCGGTCCCTTGAACGAAGGTGTTGAGCTGGTCGGCGGTGACCGAGCCCTGTCCCTGCGCCCAGACGTTGTTTGCGGGCGCGACCATCAGCCCATGATTCCTGAAGCGAGGCAGTTGGTGTTGAAGGCGCCGGCCGATGTGATGTTGGTTGACGGAAGCAACACCAGCTTTGTGGCGCTTGCCCCGCCGGGCAGACATACCGCGTCGATACCGGAGCAGGCGACCTCAACGAAACTGGACCCGGTGTCGATCGTCACCCCGGCGGGCACGAGACCAACAGAGTCGCCGAACAGCACGATCTCAATCTTGCCCCTGACTACGCCCGTCAGCGCACAGGCCGCGCCGGTGACTGCCTGGGATGTCTGGTGGATCACGCTGTAGAGGTGAATGTGATGCCCGCCGTTGACGGTGATCGGCTTGATGAAGTCGTTGAACACAGACCCGAAGTCGGAGGTCGCGCACACATAGGTCGTGGACCCGCCGGTGATCTTGAGGCCGACCGCCGTGCTCGCATCTCCGTAACCTTCGTTGTTGGCCATGGTGACCACCCCGGCGTTGGTCGTGATGCCGATCCCCGCCACCGCATTCGTCCCGCTCGACTGCATGGAGAAGAAGTTGTCGGTGATCCGCACCGTGCCGCCCCACGCGCTCTGATACAAGATGCCGTAGTTCTGGCACTGGTCGAAGCGATTGCGGGAGATGATGCAGTCGGTGTTGGCCAAGGGGTAGGATTGGGCCGTGACCGAGTTGACCCAGATGCCGTACTGGAATCCGTTGAACTCGCAGTCGACCACAGCGCAATCGGTAAACGCCGAACTTGCGGCAATGCCTATCGACGTGCCCGTCGAGCCCGAGCCCACGAAATTATAGGGCTGGGAGCCGTTGCACGAATCTAGGGTGATGCTCTCAAGGAAGTAGGGGCCGATCCCGAACATCCCCATGCCCCAGTAGATATCGTTGGTGACGATCGTGCCCGGCGCCGAGCGGAACACCGTGCAGCGGATGAACTTGGTCCCGACGATGTTGGCCATGTTGAAGCAGGTGGCGTGGCCGAACGATCCGCCTCCAAAGCAGTCCTCGAACAGGCAGTTGTTGACGTACCGGACCTTGAAGCCGGACGGCGCGTCGATCTCATTGCCGACGGTCGGCGGAATCACCGGCTGATACCGGCCGGCAGCTACTTGGCGGAACGCAATGTTGTTGACCATGGAATTGATTGAGCCGGGGTCACTCAGCGTTCCGACGTAGATCGCATCCAGGGATCCGGAGTTGATCAGGATTTGGGAAGTTGGCGCGGTCTGGGACGGCACAATGTAGCCGCGCACGAGCCTGTTGGAGATGTTGCACACCCACGTCTCAAGCGTGAAGTAGTTGCCGGCCTGAAGCTGGGTGACCGCGCAGGCCGTGTAGCAGGCCGTCAGAGCGGGCTGACAGTCGATCGCGGCGTCATTGGCGATGGCGCCCCACCACTCAGGAAAGCCTACGGCAGTGAACTGTGCGGCAAAGGCCGCCGTGACGTTCGGGCCAAACACGCGGTGCAGGGGCGCGGAGAAGCCGTCGTTGAAGAAAACACTTGCGGCCGCCGTTGTCGTCAGACTCGCTGGCGCCAGTATGATCACCGGGCCATTGCAGGAAAGCGAGCCCGTGATCTTGAACGCTCCAGCCGTCAGGAACACCGTGCCGTTCGCCGAGGCGTTGGAGATCAAAATGGTGTCGTCCCCGCCCGATGGCACGAGGAAACTCAGACCGTTGTTCGGAATCCTCACCCACGCCCCCGTTCCGCCCGCGCCGGGAGGCGCGATGATGCTGACATTATCGCCCGCTGTCGTCGTTGACGCATTCCAGTAGAACAGTCCCTGCCCGCCGTCCGCGGGCGTCGAGAGCCCGAGCAGGTTTAGGCACATCCCCGGAACGCCGGTCACGGACAGGGCTTGAGCCACGTTGGCGCACGTCTGGACCATGGTGTTGAGGCCGTCGGCGGTGACGGCGCCTTGACCCTGGATGTAGGTTGTCGGTGTTGGCGCGGTCAAAAGCGTCCCCCGTAAGGTTGCGCGGTCCACCTGAACAGTTGACCTATCGTATCATAGAGCGAGTTGTTCAGGTGCCATGAGCCATCCGCCGCTTGCCACCACACCGCATTTCCGTTGCCGTATGTGTAGCTACCGGACCCTGTATATGCCTGACGCCAAACCCATTTTGCACCGCCGATATTGTTCGTGTGCATGAAATATATCCAGTCCGCGTGCCACTGGTTCGCACCCGGCAGTCCCCAGTATGCGCCAAATTGGTTTGCCCAGATCGGCTCATTGAGATTGGTGCGGGCCTGCAAGAGGCATTGGCCAAGCCCCTGAGACATCCAGTAGCCGGAGAACAGGACGAAGTACGATCCAAGGGCCGCGCCGGGCTGCCCTTGCAGGGGGTAGACACACGGCGGAACCGCGCCGCCGGGCGGTCGATCCGAGAAGTAACCGGGATAAGGCGGGCATGTGTTCGGGGGCCCCACGACGCAGCCGCCCGTCTGAATGTTTTTCGTGTAGTCGTTCAACTCGTACAGATCGACCGTGCAAAAGCCGTTGGATACGCCCGACAGGCATTGGGTTGCATACCGCGCGTTATAGGTCGGAGCCGGTCCCCAGATCACCGTCATCGCCGCGTCTTGCGAGCGGATGCTTGTGATGAGGGTGTTTTGGAGGCTGTTGAGCAGGACCTGATCGGTCGGCGCATTGGGTTCCGCCATCAGTTCCATGACGATGTTATTGTAGCCCGACAATTGCCCGGCCACCCACTGTTCAGCGGCAGGGTACGCGGTGGTGAAGGTCGAGTTGGAAAAGTCCGCCGTGCAGTTGCCGCCGACAAAAGCCACGTCGATCATATAGACCTTGCCGCTCGCCGCGCCGTCCGCTTCGGCCCAGTCGATCTGTTGGCGTAGATACGTCCACCAACCTGGATCAATGTAGCCTGTAGATGATGCCGAAGGGTTGTAGGCGTCCGCCGATGTGTCGGGCGGGTAGTACGGATCACCGCATGTCGCGACGTTCAGGAACGGTATCCGGATGCGGATTGTGTTCGCGCCCTGAGCGAGCATTGAAGCAAAGTCGTGCTGAAGTTCGTTCTGCACGCCAGCGGGGAAATTGTAGTTGACGTTGTACCCACTCGGAATGAACGTCCCGCCGCCCGGCGCAAGGATGTTCTGCCCTGACGTGGTGAACCGCGCCGCGCTGAAAGCCGGGAGGGCGAACAGTATCAGGACGAAGGCGAGCCAGCGCATGAGGTCAGCCCGGATCATCGTTGAGAGCCCCGCCGCCGCGTGGTGTGACCGTGTATTGAATGACGATGATGCTCTGACCGCCCGTGCCCGCCGCACCGCCTGTCGTTGCGTTGTCGCCTCCACCCCCACCGCCGCCCCCGAACGCCGATGAGCCGCCGCCCCCGACTGCGGTTGCATTGCCGGCGCCGCCGCCTCCGCCGCCACAGGAGCCATGCGAGCCGTCCAACAGCGTCGTATCGCAGCCGCCATTGCCGCCTGTAGCGTCGCCGACGAATGCCCCGCCGCCACCGCCGCCGCCGCCTATCGTGCCGTTGCTGGCCGGGACGCCCGACGAGCCGCCTGCGCCCGAACCGGCGCCGCTTGTGCCCTGGCCGCCCGCACCACCCGTCGAACTGGGAGCCGCTGTGCCCGCCGTAGAGGACTGGCCGTTTGACCCGCCCCCACCGCCGCCGCCAGCCTGTCCGCTTGATGACGCGCCGCCACGGCCGGGTCCCGAGTTAGCGTTGCCGTTTCCGAGGCCGCCCGAGCCGCCGCCGCCGCCGCCTCCGCGTAAGGACGCTGCGCTCGTGCCGCTGCCGGCACCGCCCGCCGAGCCCTTGTCACCGACGTTGTTGGCCACCAGACCGCCCGCACCTCCGGATGAGCCGGAGGCAGGGCGTCCGTAATCGGCGGACAGGAATATCGTCCCGCTGTTATCCTTTACCCACGTTGCCTGCTGGCCATTGCCCGCGCACATCTGGATGTTGACGGTCGATCCGGGAGTGAGGGCCGGGCCAGCGACGCTCTCATACGCGCCGCCACCTCCGCCTCCGCCGCCGCGCGTAGCCGCCAAGCCCGCCGCGCCGTTAGCGCCACAGCCAATGGCCTGGAGCGTGGCTGGCGTTCCGTAGTTTAGCGGAACGACCCAGGTCGTCTGCTCCGTGCTCGTGATGGCGACGGTCGTTGTCGCGGCCCACGCCGACGAGGCCAGAGCGGCCAATGCTACCCCTGTGATCAGCCTGCCAATCATGCGCCGTAGTACCCTTGGGCGTTGCAGAACACGGTGGTCGTTCCCGTCGAGACGGTAAACTGAAGCGTGGTCTTGCTCGACACCGCCGCCGTCACCACGAGGGGCGAAGCCATGTTGGTAAAGATAAATCCGCCGCCTGAAGTCACCGGGGGGATGCCGAAGACAGACGTGGCCGTGTCATTCAGCGTGACGTAGATTTCAGACGTTCCTGCGTCCGTGCGGAAACACTGCAAACCGGTCATGTATATTTTGTAAGTGACCGCCGCGAGCTGGATCAACGTAGTAGCCGAGCCCGCCGTTGTATTGGCCGCGCCGGATACTCGCAGATCAGCACCCGCGCCGAAGTTGGTGACGAGAGCGCCGTCCTTAGAACCTTGAGCTGCAACTGGCGCACCATCGGCCGATGTCGGAGGAGGCGTAACCGCAGATCGGAACAGCGACGGCGCCGACAGCAAGCTAATGACGGTAGCATCACGCACGCACAGGTCGCCAGTCAGCGTGCCGGTCACTGGGTACGGAAAGTTAGCGGCATAAGACGATACCTGGCATCCGGTGCCGGGAATCATATTCATCAACGATGACTGGGCGCGAGATTGGCCCGCAGCCCAGACCACGCCGGCCAGAATTGTGAAAGCGACAAGGGCGTTGCGAATCATGTCAGGTCATCCATTTCACGACATATGCTTGAGTGCCTGTCCCGAAGACCGACACGGCTTCAGTCGGACAGCAACTTCCGTTCCATTCCTTGAACCCACCGGCAGGAATCATGATGCCCACACCTGCGGACGGAATCGCGCAGCCGTAGGGATCCAGCCTGTGGCTGTGGATGTGAACGTAGGGCGCGGTGACGTAGCCCGCGCCGGGGTTGTCAATCACGATCGAGGAGATGGCGCCTGCGGTCAGTACGGCGTGAGCCTTGGCCGGAGATGAGGGGGAGTCGCCGTCCGGCTGACCCAAGCCGAGGTACGCGGTGTTGATGAACTGCCCGCCGCCGCCGCCGGGACCGCCGCCAAGAAACTGGATGCTCGGCGGCACGGTGAATCCAAACCCCGCATTAGTGACCGTGACGGACGCGACGGTCCGCGTGAACCCAGACCCGGCCATTACCGCCGTGCCGCGAGGGCCGTCGAACTCAAACCACAACGGCCCATTCGAGTTGTTGGCAATGTAGAGGTACGACCGCGCCTGAGACCGCGCGAGAACCAGGCCCGCCGTGTTCGCGGTCGTTGTGCCCGAAGCGTCGTACATGAAGTCCCGACGCTGCTGTTGCGACGCCCCAACAAGTTTCACAGAGCAATCTCCTTCTGGCCAGCCATTACGCGGCCTCGCTGATCGGCAACCGGCGCCAGTCCAGCCCGTCGCACATGTCGGTGTGAGCCTGAACCACGGCGTGGCCAGCGTCGCCGGACTTCACCACAAGCACCGTCCAGCCCTGCGGGAGGTCCAGACCGTCGTAGTCGTTGACGTTGAGAGCGTAGTCGATTTCGCTGACCACGAGCGCGCCGTGCGCGCCGATTGCCCTCACGGTATCCAGGAGCGCCGGCAGACCGTCCACCATGCCGCCCGAGACGGGAATGAGCCACACCGGCTGGCGTGTAGGGATCATGCGGGGACCTTCCGTGCGCGCGTGCGGCGGGAAGATACCAGAGGTGCGGGCGGAAAGGCTAGACAGCCTCCCGATGCGGTATTCACATACCGTATCTTGACGGGGGCAAATGCCATGAGGCATTCTGGAAATGCAAAACCCCACCGTGCCTTGGCGGACAACGGTGGGGCTAGAGATGGACGTGACCCACCTCAAATTGCTGCGGCAGCGTGCTAAACATATTGCACCCTGCCCCGGGTCGCAACCTTTTCTGGCTGATCGTGCGCCAACGGGTTTGCGGTATCCCTCCAAATACCGAGAAAGCCGCCGGGGGCACTTTACGGGCATCCGGTTTCCGACCCCCTGACTAGGCCCTCGCCTTGACGGGAAACCTGGACACACGACCCCCTACGCTGGCCACAGATACGGCTGGAGAGCGGACTGGCCTCCGACAGGCGCGAATAACGCCAAGGCATCCAGGCTATACGGCGGCAGCAGAACGAGGGCTTGGCAACCGGATCTTCTCAAGGGTAGGGGAGATCGCGGAAAGCGGCCTATGGAGGAATCACCTCCGCTTGCCGACTTCCAGATAGACCATGGGCAGAACGACCAGGACCGCGAACACCACAACCGTCCACAGGCGCAACGCCGTCGGCTGGTCGACAGCCATCACCGCGAGGACGAATGTGCCGATGATTGAGAGCAAGAGCAGGGCGCGAGCACTCAGCGCGTAGCCCAGTCCGGTGAACGCGGCGACCACCACGGCGAGGGTGGAGGGCTCAGGCGGGGGCCGGGAGGGGAACCCATCTCCGCCATTCACAATCGTAACGGTAGCTTGCTCCGTAAAGCCCGATGCTGGCTCAGGCTTCGCCGTCGGTGGCGGCGAGTCGTAAAGAGGCACCGCGCTTACGCGGCGTGTCCCCGTGGAACTGGCTTCGGAGCTCATCGAATTTCCCTGCCTTCTTGACCTCTGGAGGCGGAGCCGCCTTGGCCCGTGACTCCGCGTACTTGGCCACCGTCTGAAAGACAGTCGCCATGGTGTCCAGCCTATCCGATTGCGTGGCCTTTTCAAGCATTACCGCAGCGGCTTTGTCGAGGGCTTCAAAAAGGTCGGTCATTGGGGACTCTGCGCGATCAGACCAAGAACATACTCCTCGGGGTCGGGAGCGTTCGAAATAGAGTTCGTTGTCTGAAGCGGTTGGTTTTTCAGGGTCACGAACGAGCCGTTGTAGAAGGTGACCTTCAGCAGATACTGCACCGGGTCATAGGTGCAACAGAGTACCGACGCGCCGTAGATGTCGATCGACCATGTGCCCCACATGTTCAGGCTGTCGGCGCCGGGGTTCGGCGGGGGNGGGGGAGGCGGTGGGGGTGGA
>JGI24890J29729_1001051_pt1 | contig 13707 bp, 16 predicted proteins | sample FreactcultureFD7_FD_29729 | JGI IMG/M metagenome (IMG submission 29729)
TCGCTTTCTGCTTCGCTTTGACCGGAAGTATTTCATTTGTCATCACTTACTTCACTAAACGAGCATGCGAGGGTAAAGGATTGAGTTTCGGTGATACCGAAGTCGATTTTTTCGAATCAGTTGCGAAGATTTTCCTCGCTCTTTCAACTTCTCACTTTCACTTCCTTTAAACTCGCTTCGTTTCTCTCTCTCTTCCCTAAACTACACGCACACACTAATAGGCACAATGGTCAAAGGTTCGTTCTCTCTCGCTTCTTCACTCTTCTCAATCGAAACCCGGCACTGACATCACCGATTCGCCTCTCTTCCCTCTCCCTCTCGTTCAATAACACCTACGAATCTGATTGGAACATGATACAGCACAAGTCGATATCAAAGATCAAGAAGCTCACACTTCAGCAGTAGTCAAAGGTGGACTCACTTCTGGTATGATCGCATTGGGAGCGGGAGGTGCAGGTGCGATCGGAATGCAGAGGATGAACGTTGCTGCATGGAGAGGGTTGACATTACCATTGAAAGCGTTCGCTCTCACGTGAGTTAACATCTCTCTCAAAAACGATTGAAAGCGATTGAGGGGGGGGGGAGATGAGAAGCGTATTCACTCTCCCCATTGGTGGCGCATGAAAGTCGAGCTAATGTTCAACGGTGAATGATTATAGATCAATCACGACGGCAGGATTCATCATTGGAGCAGATTCAGCATCTCGTAAATTCGAATTATCAAAGTATTCGATCGGATCCGGAACGAAATTGGAGAAACTCTCTCACGAACAACAACGATTGGAACAAGAGGCTGGAATCGCGGGAAAGACGGGATCGGGACAAGCTGTCGAGATGGGAACTTCGGATGCTTTGTTAGGATGGGCGAAGAAGAACCGATGGAGTGTCGTATTTGGATCGTAAGTCTTTCTCTTTCTGTCTTTGTCTACTCGAGTTGGTGAGGCGGCAAGGAAGGACAATTGAAGCGAGAAGGGGGGACGGGAAAAGGAGGATCATCGAACACCAGAGAATGAAAACTGACAAATTTGAAACGTTTCTCTTCTCCCTCGTTACAGATGGGTCGCATCGATGGGTGCATCAGGAGCATATATCTCTGCCTCACCTCTCTCATTCGCTCAAAAGCTCGTTCAGGTAAGCATTCTGGCTCGTTTTTCGACTTTTGTCGTTTCCCAAAGTCTTCTCCTTCATCGCTGATCACTCTCTGGGTTGCTCACACAACGTAGGCGCGGATGGTCGCTCAAGGCGCCACTTTAGCAATCTTGCTCGTGTCGGCCGGCCTGACTCAACTCCCAAACGAAGACGGGATCAGCGATGACGAGATCAAACGGAATGATCGTGAGCAGGGGATGTACGCTTGGAACAAGAATTCTCCTCATGAGCAATCCAAAGATCAGTAGTAAGAACAGGAGGCAGTACTCCCTCCTAGACGCAATGGATCCGAGCGATGGCTCGTAGTATCTCGTTCGTCTTGCTCCTCTCGTAAGAGTGGCTCGCCTTTCATATCTTGCTCGTCTTCTCGGTACTGGCAGGATATCAAAACTTCGTATTTGCTTGTCGATCCCCTTCAATCTCTTTCTCGGCTCGCTCTGGATCATCGACTGAACAGCGTTTCGAATCCTCGTTGCATTCGAACGTCTTCCGCTTGTTCTGTTCGCATTCGTATGGGCGAGACTGCGAAGAGCTGGGGTAGCGGCAGTGTATCTGCAGCGCTTGGAAGCTCACCAAATGACCGACGAAGCGATAATAGGGACAGATAGTTTTAGATTGAACGAAAGAAAGTCAACGATAATGTTCTTGCCTATTTTCTCGATAGAGAACGAGCCTCATGATGTTGCAAAGTAGTACAACAAGGAAAGAACGAGTATGACCCAGATTCAGCGATGAAATCTAAAAACTTGCGAAAAATTCATGCGACAGTCTACCCTTTCTCTATCTCCTTCTGCTCCAGAACACGCTGCAGGATCCCTCGCAAGTCAAGAAAGAGCCAGAGGGAGTATATCAGGGAGTCAAGCTCATCCAACCACACTCATTCACAATTCNATAGCTTGATCTTGCTACTGGAACATAATCATCTCGGTCTCCTCTAGTGAGTCATTTGGTTCTCTGAAATATACTGTGAGCCTATCTGACTCCTCCCTGTAGGCTGTAGGCGCGATTCGCCAACTTGTCCTTCTCTTCCCTTCCCTCTTTCTCTCTCTTTTCCTCATTCACTCTACGCAACCTCGTCCACAAAGTCAGCTCGAAAGGATCTCAAGCTTCTATCCACACCTGAGCTCCCTCACCCACTTCCTCCTTCCGCCTCTCAGCGTTCAACATGCTCACAAAGTTCGAGAACGTCCAAGAAGGCCGCTTCTTCAAGAGTTTGGCGCTTATGGAATTCTACTCGCCGATTTTAGGTCGACTTGCGCGAATCGAAGATGCCAACGAGAGGAGGGATGCTCTCGAACGTGCCCTCGCTCGCGCTGGACGACCTCCGTCTGGTTCAAGAGTTACGTTCGACAAAATCTGGACGGAAACCTCTGTCGGTACGAGGAAGAAGGTTTGGATTACCTGCGAGCAACTGAGGGAATGGAATGCAAGACATGTAGTTCATTTGGACAAGTACGTTTGGATCCTGAAGCAGAAGGGGTACGCTTTAGACGATAGAGGACCTTATCCTCATCTTCCCGCTGAGATGGTATGTTCTTTCGTATCTTCTCCTGTTGCTAGAATCTCAGTCTGACCAGCTTCTGAGCTTCGGTAGCAAACGGATGTTACACGATTCATCTGTGACCGAATCAATGTTATCAATTCGACTCCCACTGCAGACGGCAAGCCTCGAAGTGCCCGTGCTGTTCTCGATGAGCTCAACTTCCCTCTCCGTTACGACTACCGAACTCCCGCCAACACGACTCGACTTGGGGCTCATCCTCACGCCGACTACTCTTCGATATCGATCTACCTCCCACATGCATCCACTGTCAACCAATTTGAAACTTGGTACTCTCATACTCGAAAGGAGCCCGACAGTCCAGTATGTTCCCTTTTCCCGCTCTCTCGTTTAGTTTCGGATCACTGAAAGGGGTTTGACACAACGAATAGCTCCGAGATATCACCCCTGAAGGGATCCGAACTCGTCTTGTACAGCCTCACCAATTACGAGAACTCGATGAACCGACCTTCGAACTCTCTGCTGCCGAAAAGCAAACTCTCGGTGATCAAGCAGTTGCTCGTTACGTTCACACGAATCAGTTCCATCCTGAAGAGGGACGAGACCTCCTTTTCCGTCGTGGGATCATTGCCCCTCTTTCCACCACGAGATCCGTTACGAGTGCCGATGGTCGAAAATTAGCAATTTACGATGAAGCTCTCGTGATGGACATTTTCGACGAGGTCTTCGAATTCAGAGTTAAAGAGCAACACGTTCGACTTGAGACTGGCGGAGGTAGTCGTTCATGGACGGATTGTAAATCGAGAGATGGATCGTTGCAGTTCAGATTAACTCAAGAAGGCTTGAGAGTGAGCCTCTCGTTCTCTCCCCTTGCGCTTGTTCCTACTTGCTGACTCTCCCCATACCAAATACTATCACAGCGAGCTACTATCTACCGTCAGGCTAATCCAGATGCCAACAATCAAAACTACGTTCCTCCTCCGATCGACGCCTCTGTCAATTCGAATCCAACCTTCATCGCCTGTCATGAGATCCGTCTCCTCAAACTCGAACTGCTCCACCTTCACGATCTCAAGCGAACAGATCGCGCTGCATACGATCGAATTCAGAGTATCGATGATTACGGGGAGTTCGTCAAAACTCTTCGATCTGCTCCTCACCCTTGCTCGGTACGTTCCATTCTCTCGCCTCAGACTTCTCGTTCACTCTGATTGACCCCCTCCTCTTCGCCTGGATGGATAGCTCGACGGTTGTGAAACCAATGATCTCACCCTCAACGAACAAGGTGAACCTCTCTCGAAAGGTTACTCGGAGGATAGCGTTCGATCTCCCTACGCCGACGAAAGGGATAAGTTCATGTGTCCTATGCATTGGCAAGCGTCGTACATTCACCAAGCGTAAGCTTCTGAGTCACAGACAGTACATTCGTCGTTTACTGACGGCGTTCTTCACGCGTTCATGATAGTCAAGGGTTCGACTCTCAAATGAACCGGAGAATGATCTCGTTCGCTGGCTATGTCACCAGTGCCGACCATTTCTCGATGGCCTCTCGCCTCGCACCTTTCTTGAGTTGCCCTTTCGGTTGCGAGGGACTGTACAATCAAGCGAACGTTCAGCTACTCAATGGAGACGTCACTGCCCAGTATGTTCCTTCTACCATATCCCATCTTCAGTCATATGCCTAGACAGGAGCTGATCAGAACTATTGCAGCTGTTGGGTGGCTTGTTGCCTCGAATGTAGACAATCTCAGCGTCTCCACACGAAATCACAAGTCGATCAGATGAAGATCGAAGCCGTGCAAGTCAAGACGTTGAATGGTCATATTGTTCGTGATTTGATCGTGAGCGCGATTCTCCCATCTTTCTGTCTGATCGAATCTCTAACTAAAACCTTCCGATATTTTCCACGTTTTCCAGACTCCGTTCAAAGCCCTCGAGTTCGTCGATGCTCGGTCCGTCAAGTGCGCACATCCTGGCTGTGTCAAACTCTGTATTGTGCGACGAGGTTCCGACGAACTTTCCCGCTCTCTCGCTGACTCCTCCTCCCTCGATCTAGCTTCTCGGAAGCACTCTCAACGAACGTCTCTCTCTCGACGGTGAGAATGTTTGCCCTGCTCACTTCATTCCTGGAGGAGACACTATCTCGAACGTCAAATGGCTAACTCCAGAAGAAGCAGCCAAAGTGAGTCCCCGGTTCCTTGCCCGATTTTTGACCTTGCCTTCTTACCGTGTACCCTCTTCATTACAGGTCGCTCGTGCTATCGTCTCAGACCCATCTCCACTGCATCTCTGCGAATTGGCTCGCAAGTATGAGACGTTGCCTCGACTCCTAGTCAGAGGCGTTGAACGAGTTGCCGCCGAGGGGAGGTTGATCAACGTTGAAGGATGGACTCGAATCCGAGACGAGCTTGGTGCCTAGACTTTGCGATTCGTGAGCGATCACCTCATTTCTTACGAGCCTTTGACCGCGAATTGACACTTATCATCGCTCTTGCAGACCTTCCAACGGTATACAAAACACACAAAATATCCCTCGCTTCTTTCGACCTCGATTACCGTGCCTTTGTCTTTCACTACTTTCACCCTTTTCGTTTTACATACTGGGTTCAACTCAGTTTTCTCTTCACATTCCTCCTCTCCCGCCTTTCCACCTGTGCCTTCTCTTCATCCTCTACGTCTCTCCTTCGGCTATTCCACCTCGACCTAGTGTCACCTCTCGATGCACCTCGTCCTCGTTAGGCTCCGAACTCTCCCCCCTCCGCTGTTCAACCCCATGCATTCACGGCTATACCCAAACTCACCTCATTCTTGTCACCCTCTGAATACTACCCAATGATTTATAACCCGAGTAGTGCCTTTACCAATCTCAGTCATACCACTTCGCATTTACGCATCTACTATCCCGAGCTCCTCCAGCTTTATCTTGTCGTTCTTTCTCTCTCTTTTGCATTGCAATTACCACAGCCTGACTCACCTTGAAGTTTCTTGTCAGAACGGGGTCCCTCGACGCAACACACGCCCGACACCTCGCTTTGGAGGAATCCTCTCATAGAATAATTCCAGGTTTGGTGACTTTCGATTCTCGAGAGGGATAGGAAACGCAGAACGATGGTATTGCGTCCTCAACCTAATAACGAGCGAGTACGAGGTAAATGCGAACAGCGGTATGTCTATGGGACTCAGAAGCTGCGAAAAGTAACGACGAAAAACTAGAGTATCGAGAAATACGAAAATTGGGAGATAAAGCACAAAGGACGGTTCAGTCGGAGATTGCCCTCGACGACTAGATCCTACGCCTCTTGGAGCCACTCGGACGGTCGAAGGTCTCGAAACGAGGACCGACGATGTCTGTTGCGAGAGAGGGGCGAGAGCTGATCGATGTGTCGGAATTGATGGTCGAGGAAGCAGATGTAGCCGAAGTCGATGTTGATGCGAGAGACGATAGTGATCGAGAAGAGGAGGAGTCGGTGAGCGATGCAGGACTTGCAGGGTTGAAAGGGGAGCTGAGAGGAAGAGAGGACGAAAGATTGGAAGCGATGGAGGAGGAGCGAGTCGAAATCATTTGCGAGGTAACAGCGGCGACCAAAGGTTTGTCATGATTGCGACGACGCTCAGCTCGGCGAGCTTCTTGGCCGGCATCCAGCCCCTCAACCATCATCTCTGCCTCCTTCTTTCCACCATACTTGTCCGTCAACCGAGCTTTCGCAGACGAGTCCAATTTTCTCTCCAACTCTTCGAAAATTATTTGAACTTCCTTCTTGCTAATTTTTCCTCCGAATTGGGAAAGAGCGTTGGTTGCGATGCGAGAAGCGATATGATCGAAGAGGCCCGGGAAGACGAGGATCGGAGTTCTGTTGATCGCGTCGACCAAGTTTGAATGAGAGTTGAGTAGAGCGTTGACGTCGTACTTGGATCGTTTCTTAGAGGCGTAGAGAGGGTCGAGGGAGATAACACCGTTCGTAACGTTCACAGAGCATCCCATGCGAGCTCTGAGGACCAGGTCGAGGAGAGTAAGTGCTTGATGGAGGACCTTTCGAGAATAATTCGGTCGAGAATGGAAACCATATCCAGCGAGCGGTCTCCAATGATCGAGGTCGTCCTTGCCCTTCGAGTAAACCACCATGGAGACTCCCGGAAAACTGTAGCAAATTCAGGTGAGAGGGACATTAGGAAAAATGCCAAAAATCGAAAGGTGAGAGAGGAAACGTACCGATCAAAGGAAGCGAGGGACAAAAGAGATCCTCCGAACGCTCCATTCTTCGAGATACCACGAGCGAAGGGCACCTCCGAATAAGCTACTCGGCTTCTTCCCGTCAACGGGACCATCTCCACCGCTTTCCCGCCGGATTTACCCATCATTTTCCTGTTCTCTTCTCCAACCATATCGGCGGTCGATCCCTGAGAAAGAAGCTTGATCGCTATCGCATATTCTCCTTGTCCATCGGTTGAAGGAGCCTTCGTCGCAAAGTATTTGTCGGCACTGCCTCCTGAATTGATCGCACGAAGAAGTACCGAGAAGCACGGTCGCTCGAGCGCTACCGCAGTATCGACCAAGTTCGGGTTTCCATGACGTGTGACCCGCACGCCGCGTCCGTTACCGGTTGCAGAGTCGAGTGCGAGGAGGAGAGAGGGTGGAAGAGAAGAAGAACGAGTTGACGATTTCGAGGAAGGGTTCGGATCGATAGCAGATTTAACGACTGAGACGATTGCGTTCCGGATAGACTGCGCATATTGCGATACTTTTGAGAGAATCGACTTGAGGTTGGAGAGTGGGGCATATTTCCATGTTTTGGACAGTTGAAGTTCGACAGCGGCGAGATCTATCAGACGGAGATACAGACGCGTGAGATCAAGAGAATCAAAACAGAAACGGAGAGCCTGAATGGGACTGACCTTGTTTGAGCGTAACGACAGGACGACCATGTCTGTCTTGAGGAACGAAGACGACGAGAACTTCAGTTCCTCGAGTAGGACCGAAGACGGTACATATGATGACTCGATTGCATTCTATGATTCAGTACGATGACGCGTCAGGTCATACCCGACAAAAACAGTGAGGAAAAGGTGAAAGCAAAACTCACTCGTTGCGATTCGAGAGACGACTGCACGACAGATCCAGTGGAAGACCAGAACCGAACGTAGCGCTGTGGGAGTAAGAAGTTCAGCTAGCCGTTAGAGGACGATTGGGACGAGATCGAACAGGCGAAACGAACCTTCAAGAGTAGAGACGAGAACGAAAGCACGACCTCGTTCGATGAGTCGTCTGTCCAAATCCTCCGGCACACACTCTTCCGTCAAGATACCGTCCTCAAGCTTCAACTCGCCGTCAACGAAAGTCGTGGTCGAGGTAGATCTCGATCTATTTAGGAGTCCGATGAAAACGAGGAGAGTTGCTAAACCTTGACAAGAACGGAGCCATGCAGCGAGTCGCCGGATCGTATCTCCGGAAGCGAAGGAAGCGTCGTTGTCGACCTTGATCTTGTTGAGTTGTTGAAGGCGGTAGGCAGGATTGAAATGTCGCGAAGAAGTAGACGAAACCGAATTGCTATTCTTGCCGGCAGTGTCGATAGTGCTGCCCAGCTCGGCGAGCTGAGCCCAGATGTCCATAGTCCAGACCGGATGCGATGTATCGAAGACAAACTCGGGAGGACTTGCTGTCGACTGAGATGCGGAGGTGGGAGAAGCGGGAGCGATCAAGTCGTCGTCTTCTTCTGGTTCATCGGCTTCCCAGTCCTTCTTCGCGGCAGCAGTGAGCGAATCCACATCGATAGACATCGTAGCAGTAGTGCTGGGAGGGGTCGGTAGAGAGCGAACGAGAGCCAATCTAAGACAGGCAAACCCGATTCAAAATTCTCGAGTAAGCAATAAAGCGCTTAGCCTCCGCACAGGAGGGAGACAACAATCACTCACGAATCTACGACGATGATACGAGCTGCGTCAGACGCTTGAAGTTCAGTTCCAACCTAAAAGTTGAGTGAAAAGGTAGTCAGTTTCTAGCGGCTGCTTCGAGAGACAGCGCGCGTTTTAAGCGTCCAGACAGACTCACTTTGTACAGTGAGGAGCAAGCGAGCTGTCGCCAATGGCAGGAACCAGTGGAGGGAGGGGAAAGAGGGAATGTGGGGAAGGTTTACTGGGGTGGCGATAGAGAGTGCGAGGGTCGAGAGAGAGCGTGAGTGTAGCGAACGTGTTGCGATGAATGTGGGAAGTAGTGCAGTACGAGATAGAGAAAAGTTTCGAATAGAGGAAAGTTTCGAATAGAGAAAAGTTCGTCGATGATTCGCAAACTCGCTTCGGGCGAGATTTCAGAGTGATGCCAGTTCGAGGCAAAGTGGGCATGTCTTCCTACTCAAAGAGAATACAGGTAAGAGGTCTTCAACAGCTTCACAGCAGTACAGAGAAAATTCTTCCGTACGAATGATCTTTTCGCAATCTCATTAAAGCAACATGCAACTCAGTTTCCTCCGCAGGCCCTATGCCGACGCTCAAAGAGCTCAGATGTGGCGACTGGTCGGTCGAGACCTGCTGGTCGAGAATTTATCAGGTGAAAGTAAAGGAAAGAAAGACATTCAACAAAATGAAACTTACGATATAACTTGCGAGGAAGGACAATACGATGAGCCAAGAGTTGCACGCGAATGGCGTTCGCGTTTCTGCGACGTTCTTCGAAATCTCGACACACAAGTAAGACGTTTGCATGTCGAGATCAGACATAGAATCGACGACAACCGATCCCAAGAAGACTGAACAAAACTACTAGATGCTTGATGGCAGCAGAATTGCATTGGCCTCGAGGGAGGCAGTGAGAGGGACGTCCCGCGCCAGCGAGAAGCAGCCCGAGCTGTCCGAAGCTGCTCTCGACTTCATCCTGAGCCACGAAACGCTCAATCCGTCCCGAGCACCGACGTCCGGATCGATAGCACAAGCAGCGACAAGTCAGAACCGACGTACTGACGTACTCTACGCTGTATGGGTCCATGACGGAGCTGCGGTGATCTGCGAAGAATGAATCAGGTCAGGTTGCGAACTGCAGGGAACCGAGAGATGAGAACGTACGCATGATTGCGATTACGACAGAAGGGGGATCGCAGCCGATGTGACGAGAGTTTTCTCCGATCAGTCGTGGCGAGAACCGCTCCCTCCAGCAACAATCCGATCGATCAAAACTTCAGCGAAGATAATCATGTCGTCCAAATCTCCCATAGTCGCTGTCCGTTTTAAATGACCACTTCAATCGCAGCCGCTGCAAAACATGACCAGTCCCTCTTCAAGATGACCCGTCGCCAGAGTCACTTCGTTGGTTTCTCCTCGTTTCCATCTCCCTCTCTCGCGCTCCTTCCTCCTCCTCTCCTTCTTCCTCCTCCTCCTTGTACACGGAGAGGCGTCGTCGTCCAAGCGAGTTAATTTTTGCAGGACGTGAACTACAAAGTCGGAAAAATTGAAGAGCGTGGGGAGTCGAAGGTGAGTCGAAGGTGAGGGAAGGCGAGTGCCGTTGATCACAGCTGTAGGGCGATTGCTGGAGCCTCGGAGAGAACTGAGAAGATCGATGATTCTCGGGGGCTAAGTACAATTTGAGAGGAGACTTCTTTTTGGGGTGATGAAAGAATTCACGACTCAGTACTCAGTCCCTCAGTAATTGAAAGAGTTCGAATGCAGGGCAGGGCAGGCAAGAAATGTGACGGCGTTGTTTTTCTTTTTTTCTCGCGTCAGTACCACCGCAGCATTCCCCGACTTTCTCTACGACCTTCACATGCTCTACGGCAAACCCTTCTCTCGCTCGACTCATCACCGACACGCTCAAGTCGGAAGAATGGTTGACCGATCTCACCAAGCTCGAAGGTCTCGCAAAGCACGTGGAGGACCAAGCGTTCTGTCAGAAGTGGAGAGCTATCAAGCAAGAGAACAAACGTCGACTCTTTGACTACATTCAAGACAACCTCGGAATCACTCCCAATCGCAAAGCTCTCGTCGACATCCAAATCAAACGAATTCATCAGGTGCGACTTAAGACAGGCTACTGCCCTTTCATCGGCTCTCTGTCGCGGAACCGTGCTCACGCTATTTCGTAATTCGGCTACAGTACAAGCGACAATACATGAACATCCTCGGTGTCATCTTCCGTTACATCGAGTTGAAAAAGGTGAGAGTAGTCGCTGTCGTCAGTCTCGACGAAAGACTACTAACGACTTTTCTCTTTTTCAGCTTTCGCCTTCTGCTCGTGCTCGAGTCGTACCTCGTCTCTCAGTCTTCGCCGGTAAAGCTGCGCCCGGATACTACATCGCTAAAGCTACGATCAAGCTCATCTCAGCCGTAGCTGCTGTCATCAATGTCGATCCCGACACCGCCGAATACTTGCAATGCGTCTTCGTTCCCGACTATTCTGTCTCTTTAGCGGAGATCCTCGTGCCCGCTTCAGACATCAGTGAACACATCTCTACTGCCGGAACCGAAGCCTCGGGAACTGTGAGTACAGCCATTCATTTCGAGATGGAGAGTCAAAGCGGATCTCTGACTTTTTCTTCGTTTCTGACAGTCAAACATGAAGTTTTGCTTGTCTGGAGGAATTCTGCTCGGTACAGTTGATGGAGCTAATGTCGAAATCATGGAGCACGGTGGAGAGGACAACAGTGAGTTGTCGTCGTTGAACTTTCCCTCAAAGTGGAAAAGTTCCTGATTTTTCCAAACACGATTCTTCCTTCCCCTCGTTTCCAGTCTTCACCTTTGGCTACCTCGCTCACGAGGTCGAAGAGAGGAGGAAGATTCATCAATACGGCAATGCACAGTACCCTCCTGAACTTATGGAAGCAATCGACTTCATTCGTTCCGGAAAACTCGGAGATTACGGTCCCTTCGAACCTTTGATTCGCGACATCTTCGAAGGCAAGGATCACTGTAAGCCAGCTCTTTGCATGACCATACTCGAATAACGAGCTGACGAATCCCTCCCCGAACTGTAGACCTCGTTTCAGACGACTTCCTTTCGTATCTTTCTGCTCAAAAGATGGTGGACGAAGCTTTCGTTGATCAAGACCGCTGGACCGAGATGAGTAGTACGTCTATACCATCTCCTCATGCTCTGGGTACCGCAACTGACGAGCTCGACTGACAGTTCGAACTACTTCGAAAATGGGTTTCTTCTCTTCCGATCGTGCCGTCATGCAATACGCCGATGGTAAGCTTTGGCGTCATCTTTCTGTCTCTCATATCTGTGTGACCAGATGCTAAGCGCGTACCATCGCTCTGCAGAAATCTGGAACATCGAACCCATCAAAATCCCGGCCTGAAGTCATGCTCAAGACCCTTCCAAGAAGGGAGCTCGGAGGAGTGTGGAGAGATAGATAACATGGATCTATCATGCTTGAAAGTCAAAGAAAGTGCTAGCTGTTTTGTTTCGTCAAAGTTTCCCAATTTTCATACTTTTTCGTTTTCGTGCTTTTCGTTTTGTTTCGTTTCGTCCGCTGTACCTATCTGTGCCAAGGAAATTCCAGTTTTGATTGTTCGTTCGCATTGGTATGGGGAGACGCAGAGAGTGGATCTCGAGAGTCAATTCTTCGGATAAAGTCTTAGCTCGAGAGCGACGCCGACCACTCTGATGCCTTGGACTGCTGTCAGAGATCTGACTGGGGTGCTGGTGTACTTCAGGCCCGAGTAGCCTGCCTGGCTCCTGGTTGAGGTTTACTGAACTGGCGTAAAGGTTCAAGATCACGAAGCTCGACACTTCGCATTAATGCTCTGACTCCTGGCTCGGTGCTTGTCGCTTTCCTCGCTTCTCGCTCCTCAGTCGATCAGGCGGAGAAGATAAGTTGCGTCAAAGGTCGAGCGTCGAGGATTCTTTACGCCAACATCTACACCCGATTGGCGAGGCAAGCAACTTTTTCCTCAGATCTCACGCTAAAGCTTGTTCGCTACTTGGGCGAATGTGTCGATTGGAGCTCTCTACCGTATAACGGCAAGACCATCGATGAGATACGCATCTGTAGTCCGAAAACTCGCTTTTATCAAGGCTTTGTTTTCGATTTCTGACAGTCAAAATCGCCAGATCCTATCCGTCTGATTCCTCGCGAGTCAGCGATGGAGCGACCCAGTATGAAGCTACTCTGACGGGCTGATAGGATATCGGTGGGTCCAGATCATCGTCGCTGTCCTCGGAGGTTGAAAGATTCTTGTTAGTTTTCCTGCCTGGCGAGACTCAAAGTCGACTCCTTCGCTGACGAGATCGACATGAGGAGCAGGCTCTGTGGGTATTGTCCTCCTTCGCTCCCTCGGGAGATGGCTGAGAGCGAATGACTTGCGAATTGCTTGCGAAATCCTTGCGAACTCGACTTTTTCGATTTTTCTTCATTTTCGGCAATGCTTGAATTATACCCCAATTCAAAGCTCACAAGGTGAAGCTACTGCTCGAATGCACTCCTTGCCAAAAGGACACCCCAGATTTTGATAGGCGAGATTAGGTTTGGTCAACGTCGATCATTTTGTTATCAAATTTCGCTTCGTCAGCGCGTGGGAATCCTTGCCTTTCCCTCTCTCTCTCTCTCCTTCCTCCCACTTCTACACTTTCTCTCTCATATCCCCTAGACTCACCACACATACTCCTACACAACACAGTAAGCTCATTCTGCGATACCCCTCTCTGGCACCGCCTCCCCGATTTGGATCTGTTCCGCCACCATTTGCTGACTCGTCTCTCTCTTCCTTANCTCTCACAGCCACAGAAACAGCTCACATTATGCAGATCTTCGTAAAGACCCTCACTGGAAAGACCGTAAGCCATCAATATCACTCCTCACGCCTCCTGAGATGAGACTGACTCGTGTTTGTTTCCCTTTCTTCTCTCAGATTACCCTCGAGGTTGAATCTTCCGACACTATCGACAACGTCAAGGCCAAGATTCAAGACAAAGAAGGAATCCCTCCTGATCAACAACGTCTCATCTTCGCTGGAAAACAACTTGAGGATGGACGTACTCTTTCCGACTACAACATTCAGAAGGAGTCTACTCTTCATCTCGTCCTTCGTCTTCGTGGAGGATGCTAGTCGGGTCACTTTGGTCGTATCCTTAC
>JGI24890J29729_1001052_pt1 | contig 13701 bp, 12 predicted proteins | sample FreactcultureFD7_FD_29729 | JGI IMG/M metagenome (IMG submission 29729)
ACCTCCAATTGCACACAATTCTCTTGAGGCAGGATAACTCGGCATAATTGCATCATGCTCAAGAGTTGCTTTTTCAAAATCTCTATAAAACATGCCCGGCTGCGCAGTTGCTTCATCTTTTGTACCACTTAAAAATTTATTCATGTGCTTTGAAACATCAATTATTATTGACTCGCCTACGGTACCGCCTGACATGCATGTTCCTGCACTACGCGCTACTATCGAAAGGTGTGGGTTCTGTTTTTTATTATCGCTAACAAAACGAACTACTTTTTGAATGTCATCGCTATCGTTAGGAAAGACAACTACATCAGGCTTAAGTTCGAACATGCTTGCATCGTGGCTATAAAATTCACGGGTCGCTTCCGTCGCATCAACTTCGCCTTTAACAAGATTTTTTATTTGTGTTTCTAAGTTTTCCATCCCATATAGAGTAACCCGAAAAAAACACAAGCGCAATATAAAGATTGTTGTTACAATTATTTGGATATGAAGCAAAAACATCTCATCATTGTCGGTAGCGGTTGGGCAGGTATGAAGCTGGCTCGAGAACTTAAAAAATATCCTCAAGAAAAATTGAAAGTTACCCTAATTTCAGATATCACAACTTTTCGCTATAGTGCAGCGCTATATCGTGCAGCAACAGGTCACAAGGAACATGAAGCAATAATTCCAATCAGTGAGATACTTTCAGATAATCCTCATATTAATTTCGCAAAAGAAACTATCACGCATATTGATAGAGAAAAGAAAGTTATTAGCACCAAGGATGGCATGAAGTTTCATTATGACTATGCTGTTCTTGCGCTAGGAATGGTTACTTCATACTTCGGTATTCCAGGTATTGATCAATATTCATACAATATTAAAACAACGTCTGAGCTACACCATTTCAGGGCTCACTTACATCGAGAAATGATTGACGAAAATTCACTAGATAAATCATACAACGTTATTGGAGCTGGCCCAACTGGAGTAGAACTCGCGGCAGCATTAACTTCATATATCAAGATAATTGCAAAGAAACATAAAATTAAATCTTCTAAGCTTAGGATTAATCTTATAGAGGCTCAGAAAAGAGTATTGCCAATTAGTAATGAAAAAGCTTCTCGAAAGACACTCAAACGACTGCGTAAATTGAAAGTTAAAGTAATGCTCAATCAAAAAGTTGAATTACAGACTCCTGATTATCTTCAGGTGAGTGGTGCACAAATACCAACCTCAACAGTTATTTGGACAGCAGGCGTCACCAATAATCCATTCTTCAAAAAAAATGAAGCTCAATTCTCTTTTAACCCAAGAGGAAAAGTTGTTGTCAACAATCACCTTATGGTTGACGACGCCGTATATGTAATTGGAGATAATGCCGACACTCCCTATAGTGGTCTTGGTTTAACTGCAGTTGATAATGCTGGATATGTATATAAAGATCTTAAACGTCAGCTGGAGGGTTCAAGAAGACGACCAGATTACAAACCCCTGGTGCCCGCAACAGCAATTCCAGCTGGAAAAAAATGGGCAGTTTTTCAGTACAAGAAATTTGTATTAACCGGCCCTGTTGCTTCGTTAATTCGATCGATAGCAGACCTCGTTGCATATAGCGATATATTAGGCTATAAAAAGGCAATGCATATTTGGCTCACTTCTGAAGAAAAAGAAGAAAAGTGTCAAGTCTGCAAAGCGTCATTCAACCAGAGCTAGGCTATCTATTTTGGTGAGCGCGTAGTGCATTCAAGATCACGATAATATCTACAAGTTCCTGTAGAAGTGCTCCGTAAACTGGTTTCACTGCTCCTGTAATGCCGCAGAAGATCATGAGGCCAATGCTAAGTCCAATTCCTACGAAAATACTTTGTTTAGCAATCTTTACTGCCCGTTTACCAATATGAATACTGTCAGCAACTTTTGAAAAGTCTTCAAGCATAATAACCACATCGGCACTTTCACTTGCAGCGGTTGAACCTTTAGCTCCAAGTGCAATCCCGACATCTGCTGCAGATAAAGATGGCGCATCATTTATTCCATCACCAACAAAAGCAAGTGGTGCATATTTTTTTCTAAATAGTGCAAGATGGTTTAACTTATCTGCTGGCAAGCATTCCGCTTCAACTTTTAAGATTCCTACTTCTTTTGCTATTCGTTCAGCGACCACCTTTCGATCACCCGTGAGCATCATGGTCTTTAAGTGGAACTCTTGGCGCAACCGCTTAATTGTTCCAATCGTTTCAGGCCGAAGCACATCTACGAATGTTACAGCGCCTATATAGACCCCGTCCACTGCAACAAAGATTGCAGTTTCTTCAAGTGCTTTTCCGAGTTCTTTATTTGTTGGAACTTTAACGCCAGCATCTTTTAGAAAATCCAACTTGCCTGAAAGTACTTTTTTAGATTTAACCTCTGCTCGCACACCGCTCCCTATTGTTTCACTGGCCTTAACTGCAGCCATAATTTTTATACTTCGTGCTTTTGCTTCATGCAAAATTGCCCGAGCCAATGAATGAGTTGAATGAGATTCAACAGCTGCTGCATAGCCAAGAACCACTTCTTGTGTAATATTTTTTCCATAGGTAATCACTCTATTAACTTCAGGAACACCCTTGGTTAGGGTGCCAGTTTTATCAAACGCAATGCCTTTAAGTTCAGCGAGTGATTCAAGAGCAGCTCCATTCTTGACTATAATTCCTTGTGATGCTGCCCGACTCATACCAGATACAATTGCAGCAGGTGTAGCGATAAGAAGTGGGCATGGGGTTGCAACCACTAACACTTCGAGTGCTCTTAGTGGATGGCCACTCACAATCCATGCAATAGCAGAAAGCGTAAAGGCAACAGCAGTAAATTGCACGCTGTAGCGATCAGCAAGTCGCACCATCGGTGATCGGCTAGAAGCAGCTTCCGAAACAAGTTTAATGATTTGTTCATACTGGCTGTCATGAGAAGTGTTTAAGGCACGTACTTCAATTGAGGCTTGCTGATTTATTGCACCACTGAGTAATTTATCTCCGACTTTTTTATCTACTGGAAGACTTTCACCAGTAAGTGCTGATTCATCAAGAGAAGTAACACCCTTAACGATAACTGCGTCTACCGGAATTACTTCGCCAGGCTTCACCAGCAAAATATCGTTTTTATTAATAGTATCAACTGCGACGGTTTTAAAAGCAGACCCTACTTTTTTATGCGCTACTTTTGGCGCTCGCTTCAAAAGTTCATTTAGTTCTTTTTTAGCTTTTTCCTGTGCAAAATCTTCAAGTGCTTCACCACCAGTTATCATAAGAACAACCACTATAGCCGCCAGGAACTCACCCATCAAAAGTGATGCAATAATTGCAGTGAGCGCTAAAAGATCAAGACCGTATTCTTTTTCTTTAATTGACGCCAGCATTTCTTTCGCCATAGGTACAACAACGTAAATGCCCATAACAGTAAAAGCAATATCTGCGATAATTCGCAGTTTAATGGCATACAGAATAAGCCCAATTACAAGGATAACTACAACAGCACTGAGCGTCTTATATCTTTTTATAAATTCTTTTCTAAACATTTACTCTTTATAATACAGTAAAATTTACTATTTGAAAAAGCTATTCGAGCATAAAGATAACAAAAAAGTAAATAAGTAAGTTCAGCTATTGATAGTGGTTTTCAATATACTATTATGGATTTTAAAATGTGGTGATTAGCATGTAAGTAACAGCTACGAGCATGACAATGAATGCTAGAATAACAAATATATTGGAAAGTAGCCCATTCTTATGTTCACCCATAATGTCAGGGTTATTGCCCACACGTGCTATCAAAAATAGTAGTGGAACTGCTGCAACTCCATTAAATACCGCTGCAAAGACGAGCGCCTTGATAGGATTGATTCCGATAAAGTTTATGCCAAGCCCAGCAAGAGTTGCGAGAATAATAAAGAAGTAGAAGCCCTTGGCTTTCTTGTATTTCTTATGTAGGCCTTCATTCATTCGAAACGTTTCGCTGAGCGCATATCCTGAAGAGCCGGCCAGAACAGGCACCGCCAAAAGTCCAAGCCCAATAATTCCGGTTGAAAATATAATTTTTGCTATTAGTCCAGAATGAGGAAAGTTTTTAACAAGCGGTTGAAGTGCATTTGCGGCATCTGACGCTGAGTTAATTTGGGTTATTCCATGGAAATTAAGCACCGATGCGCAGGTTAAAACGATAAACCAAGCGCCAAGTGTCGCTATTAACATACCTGTAAAATTATCCACTCTTACGCTTCTAAGGAAATGTTTCGTGAGCTTCGGTTCATTGAGGCCTTTTTCGCCAAGTCGATGTGACATTTTTTCATCTTCAACTACTTCTGACGTATCCCAGAAAAAAAGATAAGGAGAAATTGTTGTACCTAGGATTCCCACCAATATGTACAGAACATCTTTATTGAGGTGCAAATTCGGATGAACAGTGGCGTGAAACACTTGAGACCAATTTTGGCCAACTAAAATTGCCGTCAAAGGATATGCAAGAAGCATGAGGGCAAGCCATTTCAAAATTTTGGTATATGTTTTGTACTTTATGAAAATTTCAAGCATAAGAATAAGTACTGCAAAGCCGATGGTAAGCACCGCGAAATTAATATGGAAAAAGAGTTGCATCGTTGCAGCCATAGCCCCGAGATCCGCACCAATGTTAATGGTATTTGCAACAAAGACGATCAATACCGACCCCATAAGAAGTTTACGGCTGTAATTATCACGAATGACTGCCGCAAGCCCTTTTCCTGTTACTGCACCAATTCTAGAGCAAGATTCCTGCACTGCTAGTAACAAAGGAAACATAAACGGCATTGCCCAAAGGAGACCAAAACCATACATGGCACCCGCCTGTGAATACGTTGCAATACCCGAAGGATCGTCATCGGCTGCCCCCGTAACTACTCCTGGGCCTAATATTCTCAAAAAACGGTTGAATCGTTTGTAATTAAAATAGCTTTTGGTAAGAATTCGTGCTTTTTTTTCAGTCCTAACGATTCGTTTTTCAGTCTTATTAATTGTTTTTATTGTTCTGGATTGTTTTGCCATAGTATTTCAAATCTCAATAAAATTGTAACATTCTTATGGTTATTTCGATACTTTATATGCTTGACCAATCATCATATTTATGCTACTATTTAGTTAATTGTTTCTAATGAATCCGGGTTAGGTCGCTTGGTACTCGATTTCATTGACTGCAATCAAGTATCAAACTAACTACAAAAGGATTCTTTTTTTATGTATTCAAATAACTCACGTTTTTCAAGACCACGAAGTGGCTCATCTCGCTCATCAGGCGGATCAGCATCATTTGGTGGCACCCGGTATGGTGGTGGACGCTCTAATAACCGAAAAGGCTTAAAGCAAAACATTCATCATTCAAAGTTTATTAAAGCTGCAAAGCCCGTTGAGGCTGAGCAGTATGTTCCCGCAAACACATTTAGCGATTTCAATCTTCATGTACTCTTGAAGAAAAACATCGACGAAAAGGGTTATGTCACCCCTTCTTCAATTCAGGATCAGGCGATTCCTCCTGCCCTTGAAGGTAAAGACATCGTTGGTATTGCAAATACTGGTACTGGTAAAACAGCAGCTTTTGCACTTCCTATGCTTAACATCATGTTAAACGACAAGTCTAAAAGAGCGATTGTTATAGCACCAACACGAGAGCTCGCTGAACAAATCGAACAAGAATGTCGATCATTTGCAAAAGCGAGTGGACTCAGTGGTGCTCTTCTTATTGGTGGTGCAGCAATGGGCCCACAACTTCGAGATCTTAGAGATCAACCAAATGTTGTCATTGGAACACCTGGACGAATTAAGGATCACGTTGAACGCGGTTCATTAAACCTTGCTCAATTCAATATCGTTGTACTAGACGAAGTTGATCGAATGCTCGACATGGGATTCATTAACGATATTCGTTTTATTCTTTCCGAAACAAACGAAGACCGACAATGTCTATTCTTCTCTGCAACCCTTGACCCTAAAATTCAACAACTAATTGGCTCATTCTTAAGAAACCCAGTGACAATCTCTGTTCGAACAAGTGAAAATAGTGATAATGTTCACCAGGATGTTGTGTTCTATGGTCATTCATCTGAAAAATTAGATAAATTACACGACGTGCTTATAACAGCTGGTGTTGAAAAAGCGATTATCTTTGATGAAACCAAACGCGGAGTTGAAAAACTTGGTATGGAGTTACAAAGTCGTGGCTTCAAGGTTGACGCACTTCACGGTGATAAATCACAAGGACAGCGTGCGAAAGCTTTACGACGCTTCAAGAGTAATGAAATTAATTTCCTTGTTGCGACTGATGTTGCAGCTCGTGGTATTGACGTTGTCGACATCACTCACGTAATCAACTATTCAACTCCAAACACATACGACGACTATACTCACCGTATTGGACGTGCAGGACGTGCAGGACGAGTTGGTTACGCACTTACTTTCGTAAGCAAATAATACTTCTTTTATACAAAAACATCTTCGAGTAACTTGGGCTTTATCTTCGGAAAAAGCCCATTTGCTCTTTTTGTTGTTACAACCATTGGATTCACAAGAGATTCAACCATAACCCTGCCCACTTTTGCGTGCTTCTTGGGGGTGAACAAATTAAGCCACCAAGCAGATATTCCAATTGGGATAATAGGTAAATAGATGAGGATCGCCTTCTTGTGCTCCCATTTTGCATACCGTTCCATTAAATCACGATAACTCATTTGCTCAGGCCCACCAATCTCAACAATTTCAGAATGTAATATTTGAACGTTTTTTGCGGCCATTAAATAGTCTAATGTATCAGAAAGCCCTATAGGCTGAGTCATAGTCTTAGACCATTTTGGAATCGTCAAGATGGGCAGTTTGTGTACTAGACTCTTGATGATGTCATAGGAAATACTACCATCACCAATTACCATTGAAGCTCTAAATTCAATAACCTCTGCGCTACCTGATCGTAAAATCTCCCCGGTATGATGGCGGCTTGCCAGATGCCGAGATAGATGATCCTTGTCGTCGCCAAGCCCCCCGAGATAGATAATCCTTTTTACATGAGCCGCAGTTGATGCCTGGACTAAATGTTGTGCGGATAATTCTTCAGCCTTCACGAAGTCCATCTTATTTTGAGCCATCATATGAATCAGATAGTAGACCACATCACAGTCTTGAAGGATTATTTTAATATCTTTGCCTGCTAAAATATCGCAATCAACTTTTTCAAGCCTATTGTCTATTAAGGGAATAGAAGAGGCGTGCGTTGATACAGCGACTAATTGATCCTCGCTATTATCTAGGAGTAACCGCTTAATGAGATTTGACCCTATATATCCACTTGCCCCAATAATTGCTATTTTCATTTTTACCCTATCTATTTATCTCTATTATAGCGCAAAAAGTAAGGAGCCCTCAATTGGGCTCCTCTTTTGTACCTAAAATTAATTATTAAAATTATTTAGACGCTGCTTCGACTGTGCTTTCGCCAGCTTTTGGCTTAGCAGAAGCGGCTAGCCGGCTTACTGATACAAGGACCAATATTCCAAATCCAACCTTTGCAAGTAAATCAAGAACGGCATATGCATAGTTTTCTGATGCAAAACTAATTTTATTTGCACCAACTCCTGAAAGATACCAAACAATTGGATAAGCAATCCAAAGGACTGATAGGTAAAGAGCCACGTAAGTATAAAGCTGTGACACCTTCTTCCCTGCAACTTTTTTAGACTCGTTCATAATAGTTCCATATAGCATGTAGACGACTCCAAGAAGCGCTACACAGCTAAACGCATACCAATACCATCGAGTTTCGTTATTAATAAGTGATGCAATAACTCCAGTAACGATCATGTAGATATCTAATCCAACGACCGCCCAGATCATACTCATTTTATTTTTTGATTTACCTGTTGGCAAACCAACAGAAATGAGGCTTATAAGTAGTAACGGTGTTGTCACTACCCAGTCGATGTAACGTGCTAATTGCACTGTTACGCCGCCAACCATGATGTCTCCTACATTTTGTAGCATCGCGTAGTATGCGGTGGCTGCAATTAGAGTAATCGCCATAGCAAGATACACGTGGTGTCGATCCTCTTTTCGCATTGTAACGCCAATTAAAGCGAGGATAACACTTCCGGCAGTCATACCGACTGTTCCGAGTGAAAGCCAATCATTTACTGAACTCATATTTTTCTCCTTTTAATATTTAGGGTACACTTCTGACTTTACACTTTTTAAATAAAAAAAATATAGTAAATTTAGCAACAGCCTTATGCTTTCATGCACCTCTAGCTACTTGTTTATGCATTAATTAGGTATACTAAAGTTATAGATGCAAGCTACTAAAAAAAATAAAAGCAACGGTTTCCGTCCAGACTTTATTGCAGCGACGGTTATCGATATTGATTATATGCAGTTGTCTAAAATGAACATAAAAGCCATAGCTTTTGACGTGGACGGAACGTTGATAAATCACGGGCACATGGACATTGACGCTGCATATGCCGATACATTAACGAAACGAATTCATGGAGCGGGGATATCCATCATTATCCTTGCCTCAAATACGAAAAGATCACTTGATGTAATTGGTAGGAAATTAAGTGTTAATGGAATTGTGACGGTTCAAGAAGGGATCAAGAAGCCTCAAAAAGCTTTCTATCAAAAAATACTTGCACATGCCAAGCTAAAACCTGAAAATATAGCAATGGTAGGTGACCGACCACTACAAGATATATGGGGAGCCAACAAGTCAGGACTCTATTCCATCGCCATTAAAGCAAATAAATTTAATTCAAAGGTGGAAACAATGATTGGCAGGAATTATTGGCAACCAAAAATAGTTTCGATCTTAAGGTATTTCCCATGATGAATAAAGTAATCGATCCAATAAGAAAACAGGTACGCAAAGTCATGAAAAAGATTGCTCACACTATCCACATCATTTCAAATGGAAAAGTAACGCCTAATATGGTGACTATTGTGGGGCTTTTAATGCACCTTTTGATTGCCTATTTCATTATTCAAAGTCAGCTCACAGCTGCTGCAATTACGCTCATCATATTTGGACTTTTTGATACGCTTGATGGTGAACTAGCTCGACTTCAAGGTAAAGAAAGTTTAGCGGGAATGGTTCTAGATGCATCAACTGATCGAATGAAAGAAGTAATCCTTTACAGCTCACTTGCCTATTGGTGTATTCACCATAATTATAGTAGTTACGCAGTATGGGCGGTTATCGCTGTCGGTAGTTCACTTTGCATTAGCTATATTAAAGCCAAGGGCGAATCTGCCCTTAATGATACTAACATTTCAGCTCAGGTAAAGAATAAAATGTTTGCTGATGGACTTATGCGATTTGAAATAAGAATGTTTATTCTTGTTCTCGGACTGCTGTTTGACGTACCAGCCCAAACTATTGCTATAATAGCTATCATAAGCACTTTTACTGCTCTTCAGCGGTTAGTAAAAGTAGTGACGACCGTAGCACAACATGAAAAATAATTTTACTTCAAATTAAATGAAAGATATCCTTTTTGCTTTATGGTTCTTTTTGCCTGCAGGTCTCGCGAACGCTGCGCCTGTCTTTGCAAATAAAATTCCAGGGAGTGATTGGCTGGCGATTCCAATCGACGGAGGCAAGCATTTTCGAGGTAAAAGAATTACGGGTAACCATAAAACAATTCGTGGCTTCATCGCAGGTATCACAATGGGCATAGCCGTGTTTTGGTTACAGGTGATGGGCTTTCATCACAGCGCATGGATACAAAGTATCTCTGGATCAATCCCCTATAGTGCTATCAATCCAATATTAGCTGGAACTGCTCTTGGTGGAGGAGCACTTATTGGCGATGCGATAAAGAGTTTCTTTAAAAGACAATTTAATATCAAATCTGGCAAAACTTGGTTTCCGTTCGATCAAATTGATTATATTATTGGCGGTCTTTTGGCTAGTCAAATCTTTGTTGAATTATCTTTTGGACAAATAATAATGATAGGCGTTGTGTGGTTTATTCTGCATCCCATTTCAACCTTTATTGGATGGCTAATAGGGCTCAAGGAGCAGCCCTTTTAAAAAAATGTGTTAAAATAAGCTTAATTACTATGGTAAATAAATCAACAAAAAAGAAAATTAAAATCGCTGTTATAGGAGTCGGAAACTGCTTCTCTGCACTATATCAAGGATTTGCTTATTACCAGGCAAATAAGAATAACTCCGTATCAGGAATAATGTTTGAAGATATAGGCGGATACACGCCAACTGACATTGAAGTAGTTGCAGCATTTGATGTGGACAAACGAAAAGTTGGTAAACCAATTGGGGAAGCAATATTTGCTTTACCCAATTGTGCCCGTGTTTTTTATAAAGATGTACCCACGGGCACGACAGTCCAAATGGGCCACGTGCTTGACGGAGCCTCTAGCTACATGCTCAACCAACCAGAAGAACTTGGTTTTCGTTTGGCAGATAACAAGCCCGTTGATGTGGTGGGGATACTTAAAGAATCTCATGCAGATATTCTCGTTAATTATTTACCAGTTGGCTCCCAGGAGGCGACAGAATTTTATGCTCAAGCTGCTATTGATGCACAAGTAGCATTCCTGAACTGCATACCTGTCTTTATTGCTAGTGATCCGAAATGGGAAAAGAAATTTATTGATGCAAAATTACCAATCGTTGGAGATGATATGCGTAGTGCACTTGGTGCAAGTATTCTTTCCCAAGTATTACAAGAACTCGCATTTGATCGGGGATTTGTAGTTGACTTTCACCAACAGCTTAATATTGGTGGCAACACTGATTTTAACAACATGATGGTGCAGTCACGGCTCGCCTCAAAGAAAAAATCTAAGGAAAATGTAATCCGTGCACAAAATGATATTCGCGGTATTCCTGTTCCTGAACATAGTCTCTTTGCTGGACCAAGTACTCATCTTCCCTATCTAAAAGACAACAAAGTTGCCTACTTCAATCTACGTCTCCGTGGTTTTGGGGATGCACCGGTAGATATAGACATTAAGCTTTCAGTTCAGGATTCAGAGAATAGCGCTGGAGTCGTCATCGACGCCATCCGTTACCTTCAGGTCGCAAGGGAGCTCGGTATCGTTGGGGCACTTCGTGGTCCAAGCGCATGGACTCAAAAAACACCGCCAGAACAAATGATGTATGCCGATGCTAAAGCAGCCTGTGAAGCGTTTGCTGAAAGAACGATTACTGATTCACTAAGAAAGCAACAAGTTATTTTGCCTCAAAGCCATTGACAAGTGGTCAAATCAAGCTTAGATTAAAGCTTGTAGAAAAGAGGGTTTATGAAATTTCTAAATGCTGTCATGCCTCCGTATGACCTTACCTATAGCGACGTCTTTATGGTGCCGCAAGAGACATCAGTCCAGTCTCGCTTTAATGTAGACCTAAAAACTCCCGACGGTGTAGGCACGATCCCAATTGTTGTAGCCAACATGACTGCTGTAGCGGGTAAAAGAATGGCAGAAACTATCGCACGAAGAGGTGGAATAGCAATTATACCTCAAGATGTACCCCTCAAAATAGTCAAAGCAATCGTCGATTCAGTCGGTAATGCCCACCCTGTTTTTGAAACTCCTATTACCCTCAAACCCGAGAGCACTATTGCTGAAGCGCTTAATCTCATCCACAAACGTGCCCACGGTGTCATCATAGTGGTAGATAATAACAAAAAACCCGTCGGTATATTTACTGAAAAGGATGCCGATCAGTATGACCGTTTTGCAGCACTTGAACTTGTAATGAGCAAAAATATACTAAGCATTCATGAAGGTAATAATATTGAGGAGATGCATTCTTTCTTAGTGGAAAATAGATTATCTGCAGCACCAGTGATAAATAATAAAGGGGAACTCTTAGGACTCGTTACCGCTAAGGGATGTCTTCGAAGCGAAATATATACACCAAATGTAGATACAAGAAATCGTATGCGGGTCGGAGCGGCAATTGGCATCAACGGCGATGTGGCCGCGAAGGCAAAAAAAATGCTAGAACTCGGTATAGAAATTTTAGTGCTCGATACAGCGCACGGTCACCAACAAAAAATGATTGAAGCCGTCAAGGCATGTCGTAAAGTAGCTCCAAAAACTATAATAGTTGCAGGTAACGTTGTAACTCGAGAAGCTACACGTGATCTAATAAATGCTGGTGCTTCAATTGTTAAAGTCGGGGTCGGACCTGGTGCGATGTGCACAACTCGCATGATGACAGGAGTCGGAAGACCTCAGTTTTCAGCTGTATATGAATGTTCCGATGAAGCAAAAAAATTAGGAGGGCATGTGTGGGCCGATGGAGGCATACGCTATCCGCGTGACGTTGCACTTGCACTTGCTGCAGGAGCTAGTAATGTAATGTTTGCTTCATGGCTCGCAGGAACTTTTGAGAGCGCAGCAGATGTTATGAAGGATGAATCAGGAAGATTATTTAAAGAAAGTTTTGGGATGGCCTCCCAGCGTGCGGTAAGGAATAGAAATCACATGGAGCTTGAACTTGAAAGAGCTAAAAAAGAACTATTCGAAGAAGGTATTAGCACCTCTAAATTCTTTATTGATGCTAAGCGCCCTGGGGTTGAGGATATAGTAGACCAGATTGTTGCTGGCCTTCGAAGTGCCTGTACGTATGCAGGTGCGCATTCCATAGCAGATTTTCAAAATAAGGCTGTTGTTGGTGTACAGTCAGCTTCAGGCTACCAAGAAGGTATGCCGGTCGCTTCAAATTGGTAATAAATAATTAATCAAGAGGAATTATGTCAGAACTGCTAACGGATCAAAACGTGGAAAAATTAGATGATATGCAATATGAAAAATATTTACAACAAATGAGTAAAATTGGGGTTGTAGGTTTTGCAGCTTTTGATTCAGTAGCCCTATTGTCGCAAGAAATAATCAAGCGGCCTATCACGGAAGAAATTGGTAAGATAGCGCTCGCCACTACTGTTTTAGCATTTGCACCCTTGGCATTGCTGAAGGTCAAAGATTCAGTTAAATCTTTTCGAGAACATAAGAAAAATAAAGATCTTGAAACCTTCGAACCCCAAGAATCCTAGTGCTATACTAGGATTATGAATATAGAATTTTATTTTGACCCTAGTTGCCCATTTTGTTGGATAACAAGCCGTTGGTTATTACAGGTCTCGAATAAAAGAGATATTACTATACAGTGGATTCCATTCAGCCTTACGCTTAAAAATAACGAACTTGACCAAGGGACGAAGCATACACCTTACGCTGAAGAACATTATGCTGCACATAGAGTAATTCGAGTTATCGAAGCTGCCACCGAGCATGGTGGATCTTTAATAAACCTCTACACGCGTTTTGGAATCTCCTATCACTTGGGGGAAGAAAAATTTACTGATTCACTTATTGAAGAAATTCTAAAAGAACAGGAACTTCCTGCGTCATTACTCAAGGAAGCTGATAGCAAAAATTGGGACCCGATTTTACAGAATAAAATTGATCAGGCTGTTGCAGTCGTGGGGAACGATATTGGTGTTCCAACCATAATCTTCCAAAATACCAAAGGCCAAAAACGGGGATTTTTCGGTCCAGTTCTACAAGATTTGCCTGAAATTGATGAATCAGTAAAATTATGGGACGCGATAAGCGCCCTTGCACAAAGTTCACACTTTTATGAACTGAAGCGGGCACGCCCCCAGGGTATGCCCGATGTAGTTTCAAC
>JGI24890J29729_1001053_pt1 | contig 13700 bp, 22 predicted proteins | sample FreactcultureFD7_FD_29729 | JGI IMG/M metagenome (IMG submission 29729)
GCACTTTCTAGGCGGTACTTCCACATTTCTGTTTTGTACGTAGCCGCACCAATAGCTTTGCAAAGGTCTTGATATTCTTGGCTGGCATAAGCTTCACGTTCTTGGGCTCCCAAGCTTTGTTCGCTTGATTGTTTCATTTTGATGGCTTTTAAACTGGATTTATATGCTTCCAATTCAGCCAGTTCACCCTTGGCTTTAGCGTATTCCGGTGCAAATTCGTATAGATAATCTACACAATCATTAGGGTCAACAACACGTGTATCTGCTTTCATTCGTTCATCCAAATATAAATAGTCATTGCAATAACAATGGTCCAAAAAACTACGCCAGTAAATAAAAGCAAAGCTATTAATAAATTAATCATCGCCAATCTCCAGGTTGTCCACGGTTGCCTTTTTTCCATTGGTCGTACATATCACCAGCAAGTCGTTCACGGCGTTTATCAAAACTAGGGTTAGCAAAATAACCCCTAAAACCGGTAAGCCCAAGCTGGGTACGGTATATAAGTAACCGTCTAATTTCGCACTCATACCGCCATCTTTCCAATGTGTTGTTGGATTCTTTGACGGTACTGTCCCATAGATTCTCCGGCATATGCTTGTAGTCCCAGTTCGCGGCCCTTGGCCAATGTCAATTCATCGGTACTATACCAAGGCATAGCTGGGCGCTTTATTTCTTTTGGTGTCATATCTAATTCATCTTCAAAACGGCCTTGATTTAGCCAAGTTGCGGCATGGGGTATGAAGTCCATTTCAGTATCTTTAAGTTTCCAATACGCCAGGTGTTGTTCTATGGCTTCAACGGCCTGGGCCTGTTCGTCTTTAGTAAGCCGGTTAAATGCTCCCAGGGCGGCACGTTTAGCTACCTTCCTGGGGTAATGTTTCCAAAATTGATTAAACATTATTGAACCTCTTGAATAAATTTTCTTGAAGCTTGAATTGCCATATCAAGGCCAATTAATGTTGCAAACAAATCGGCATTAGTAACCCTTTTAGCAGTTGCTAAATTTCTTAAATTGTCTGTATGGAAATAATTTAATGAACCGTAAGCAACAATTGCGCCTGATTTGCATTTGCCAGCATCAACAAGTGCATTAATTTCTTTATCAAATTTATCTTTTTGAGCAAGCATACCGAATGGGCTGAAATAATGAAATCTTGCTTTGTCAACGTTGCTCCATGAATCAGAGTATTTTGTTGCGTTCATTGCGTTTTTCATTTTTATTTCCTTTTCTTTTCACGGCACCGTTGCCGTATTGATAATTTACTAAAGTTTTCTTTAGTGGTCAACAATTATTTTATAGGTGCTTTCCCTAATGTTGTATTTTTGATACATAGGTTCCCCAAGGGTGATAAGCCCACCATCCATTCAAGAAGTTATTGCCTGTACTTGAACTAATGCTTCCAAAGATAATGTTCATTCGTTAGAAGGGTTGTCTATCACCGTTGTCCCTTAAAACTTGTATGGTCCCCATTTAAGGCCATGCGGCGCATACCGGGTGCTGGTAGGCCAATCTTTTCTTTCTCGCCGGCGATTTAACCGCATTGTTATCGTAAGAAGTACGATTGAGAAAAGACAATAAAAAAGGGCTTTAGGGGTAGCTTTATGCTGGAATGGCTTTGGAAATACCTCTTATCTTATTTCCAAAACCCACAAAGTTACCTCTAAAACCCTATTCATCGAGTATTCCAGTCCTCAATGTTTAGAAATATATCACATATTTTTTAATTCAGGCCACACTATCCACCAATTATTTGGAAACAAGGTTTTTCTAGTCACTAATCCATGTGATTCGCGTTCTATGGTGGCGGCCATCGCTGTTAAATGACCATGAGGAATATTGTTGTTTTTTCGCCATTGACACACCGCCTGGACTGTTACGCCGCATATCTTTGCTACTTTTGCTGGCTTGCCTAACAAATCAATTAATTGTGCATTAGTCATTTATTTTCCTTAAATTGCTAAATATTTCTTTACAAGAACTAAATTTTACTTTACATTTGTAAGTACGGCAATGTTGCCGTGATAAACAAGGAGTAAATATGCAAAATGAATTAAGCCAGTTAATGTTGGAACATGAAGAATTCCTAGAAAAAGCTTTAGATGACATGGAATTTAGCAATGAATTTCTATCCCAACAACAAGTTGACTGCATACGTCAAGCTTGTGGAAAACCCCGTAATAGCAACGTTAACCCATTGTTACGTGACGTGATCAACAATTTTGGATCAATATTTGGGGGTACAAAATGAATTTAATGACCCAACTTGTTAACGTTACTCCAGCAATGGCAAAAACAATGCTTGAATCAAATACTGACAATCGCAATAAACGTGGTTGGTGGGTATCAGGTCTTGCAAACATGATGAAACGTGGTGAATGGATTACAACTCATCAAGGTGTTGCATTTGATGAATCAGGAAAGCTTATTGATGGTCAGCATCGTTTAGAAGCTATTGTTGAAGCTGAAATGACTATTCCTATGCTTGTGGTTACTGGTGTTTCTAATCAAGCTTATAAAGTCTTGGATAACGGTATTAAACGTACTTTGTCTGACCTTACAGGCGTTACACCTAAAACCGCAGAAGTTTGTCGTGTGTTAGCCAGGCTTTGTTATAGCGGATCACTTACAAGTGCAGAACAATGTCTTGAAATTTACAATACTGGTGTAGGTGAAGTTTCTAATAATTTAACTGAATATTGCGGGAAAAACATAAAAATTTATTCTTCAGCAATGGTTAGAAGTGCGGCTACTTGTTTGATTCTTGATGGTTATAACCAACAATACATTAAAGAATTGTATGCAAATTTATGCACTCAAAAGTTTAATGAATTGCCAAATATAGCCCATGCTTTTATTCGTCAAGTAACAGAAAATAAAATTAATTCAAACAGTAAAGTAGATTTATTAGCACGTGCTTTAAAAGTTTTTAATCCTGAATTTAAGGATGTAACAAGGCTTCAAATTAGCGAATCAGAAGGTACTGCCGCAAATTCATATTGCCGTACCGTGATAAGAAATTTATTAACAAAGGAAAAAAAATGATTATTGCAAAACAAAGCCCCAATACTGGCGGCGATTTCAAGTTACCACCAGCCGGCAGTTTCGTGGCCCGTCTTTACCGCATCATTGACATTGGTACGCAAACTACCGAATGGATGGGTAAAAAAAAGATGCAACGCAAAATTATCACTATGTTTGAATTACATGGTGAAGATAATGATGGCCAACCGCTTCAAACCGCTGAAGGCAAACCGCTAATCGTATCTAAACGCTATACGCTATCTTTGGACGAAAAAGCCACGTTACGTAAAGATTTAGAAGCCTGGCGCGGCAAAGCATTTACCCAAGAAGAATTAGATGGTTTTAACCTAGAAGTATTGCTTGGCAAGTGTTGCATGGTTAACGTTACTCATTCTACCTATGATGGCAAAGAATACGCAAACATTGCCAACATTAGCCAGGTGCCAGCCGCATTGAAAAAGCTTGGTGAACCCGTTGGTGTTAACGAACTTATGATTTTTACTCTTGACCCATTTGATAAAGATAAATTTAGTAAATTGTCAGAAGGTATGCAAGGTGTTATCAAAAAGTCTGCCGAATACCGCAATACGTTTGAACCTAATGCGCCAGTTGCAACTGGTGAAGATAATTTAGATGACATTCCATTTTGATGTACAAGGGGGCGCTATGCCCCCATTTTTGAAAGAAATTTATGAAATGTGCTGAATGTAAACACTATGCTGGCCAACCAAGTGACCGGTATGGTTTGTGCAGAAGATACCCAAAAAACGAAAACAAATCACAAGAAGATTTATGTGGTGAGTTTGATTCCAAAATTCCAGTTGAAGTTGTATTTGAAACCGTTTATGACATAACAACGGATGAATTTAAACCTAAACGTGGAAGAAAACCCAAAAATGTTGATTAAGGAACGTCAAAGTGAAAGTGGACATTGGTACGACCGTGAAGGCAATCCAGCATATACCGTCAAATCAAAAACTGGGAACCTACGCCCAACCACGCTACGGGATGCTAGAACACTTAATCTTTGCCCAAGCGTTACAACAATCCTTGGAGTTGCGGCAAAGCCAGGCCTTGATACATGGAAACAACAACAAGTCCTTTTAAGTGCTTTAACATTACCTAGAGAACTTAACGAACCGGAACAAGCATGGCTTGAAAGGGTCATGATGGATTCCAAGCAAACTGGTCGTATTGCCGCGGATAGGGGTACAAACATTCATGCAACCATACAGGCGTTTTTTGAAGGACAGTTAATACCTGAAGCTATGCCAATTTGTCGGCCCGTAGAACAGGCCATTAAAGACCATTTTGGGGAACAACTTTGGTTGCCTGAATTAAGCTTTGCACATCCTATGGGTTTTGGCGGCAAATCAGATTTAACGGCTAAAGCAAAGCATGGGTTTGAAGGTATTTCTATTGACCTAAAAACAAAAGAAACTACGGACCTTTCTAAAGTTGATGTTTTTCCAGAGCATGGGATGCAATTAGCGGCTTACCGTCAGGGTTTTGATATGCCTAAAGCCAGGTGTGCCAACGTTTTTGTTGGTTACAAAATGGTTGAAGGCAATATTGTTTTTACTGGCGCAAAAGTTATAGAGCATAGCGCAGAAGATTTAGACCGCTACTGGTTAATGTTTACAAAACTGTTAGAATTTTGGCAGTTAAAAAACAATCACAAATAGATTTATGGGGGAAAACAANCGATTTTCCGCTTCACATACGGATTGTTAGTACCCCACCTTATTTAAGGGCGTTAAGCCGCCATTGTAGGATGCAGTAAGTATGGAATTTTGCGGCTTTCAACCATATAGCTAGTAACTGCCAAATACAGCCCTGTTGCTTTTTTGCAACTACGGGTATGTCCTAATAAAATAATTCTTGCGTAGTGAAGTTTTCTTTAGTAAATTACTTATATCGCAACGTTGCGGTGATAGATAAAAGGAAAAATCATGAAAGCAATCGACATTCAGTTAAACAAAGTTGACCAGTTGGGTATGTTATTAGCCCAAATCGCTGACTTGGAAAAACAAGCAGATATTATAAAAAACGAACTTAAACAAAATGAAGGCCACATTGAAGGCAATTTGTTTAAAGCTTGCGTTACCCTTTCACAACGCGCTACCGTTGACAATAAAGCAGTATTTGCTGAAGCCAATGTGCCAGCAGATTTAATNGCCAAGCACACCAAAACNACTGCNGTAATCACTTTAAAAGTTACATCCAAATAATCTAGGACGGGCCGCTGACACTATTCGGCAACGGCTATATGAAGCGACTGTTATACAAAAAGACTTCGGCCTGTCACCCAATTAAGGAAAACAAATGAAAGATATTATTTTAGGTGGTTTATTAGGGGCGGCAATGGCCGTATTTTTAGTAATTGTTTATGGATTTAGGATTGGGGTATATCACTTATGAAACATATTCTTACTGACGATGAATCTAGGTCAATTATTACTGGTTACAAAATTGAAAAAGAATTTGAACACGTATTTAATTTGCTTGGAATAGAACATAATAATATTGGAATTTCTATAACAACAGAAAGAACTGGTGATGCAAAAATTGCAATTACATATAATGAAAAATCTTGGGAATTAAACGTAATAAAAGAAGATAGATTTTTAAATTTAGATGACTTTTCTTCTTGTTTTGTTGGGCCTTTAATTAAACAAATTATTAGGGAAACTGATTTATGAACGAACATATTTGGACTGCCGCCGGTACTGATATAACTATTCGTTGGCGTATAGCTGGTTGGGTACCACCATCAGAACTTCAGGAATATAGGGATAAATGGAAGTATTATCAAAATCTTCCACTTCGTAGCCTAGATGACCAGGCTAAAGAACAATATGAACAAGTGCTACGTAAGGCTAAAGTAACACGTATTCGTTAATACTTACGCATATTAGGCAATGGGGCATCTTTTTGGGATTTTCCATGTGCCTTACTTGCTGGCAAAGCTTCATGTTTTTTAAGTTTATCTTCTAAACGATGCAATTCGTTTTCGTTTGATTTTTCATGTTCACGTAAAACAATGTAATGTTCTTTTGAAGATTTACCAACTTTACCTTTTACGGTGAAATTTGTAGTCATTTTTTATCCTTCCAAGATTTGTAATGCTTTGGTTATTTTAGCAATTCTGTCGTCTAAACCCAACACACCGCCGTTAATTTTACGAGTAACTTCTTCCCAACTTGACACATCAGCCGCGGCATTTAAACCACGCTTATTCCAAAACCAGCCGGCAGATAGCATAGCGTTCATCGGTTCTAATAAAAGGTCAGGATTGTCCATTAAATCAAGTTTAAGGGCTTGTCCACAAAATAAGTAGTTATCTTTTCCAGTTAACTGAATAATTCCTCTACCGTGATATTTCCAACCATCACCATCTTCCGTGTTGCCCATGCGACCGGAATAAACTTTATTAGCTATTTTTTCAGGGTTGTTTGCATAACTTTCAACCATTGCTCTATCAGAAAATCGGCTGGGCCAAACACGCATAAGTGCATCAGCGGAGTAATGAAGGTTTTCTTCCAAAGTTCTAAAATTATTAGATTCATGTTGGCATTGTCCTATAAAGCCAGCCTGGCGCTTTGGAGTAGAAATATCATATTTATCAAACGTAGCGTTTAGTGGGTCAAGCCATTTATCTTCTATACCTAAAGTTGTTAATTGGTCATTAGTCATCGCTATTGCCAATCTTTATGCCAGTAATAAGACCAATAAAGCCACCAACAATAGTTTGAAATGCCGGGCCAATAATTTGAAATACTTTTTCATCATCAACGTTTGGGTCAATAACCGCAAAAGCAAACATAGCTAACATAGCCACTACAACACAAACCAATGACCAGGCCGCAATTGTCAGAATATGTTCTTTATTGTTCATTTTGAAGCAACTCCTTGAACCTTTTCAAAGGTGCGTAAACCACCCATTCCAAGCATACCCATCATTAATTGCCATAAATTGTCATCAAGGCCAGGTAATGGTGGAATAGTAACGCCAAGAACACCGGCTACGGTTCCGGCAAGCGGTCTAAACAAGTATTGGTATGCCAAAGCTAAAGCACACACCCAACCGATTGCTGGGCGCCATCCTGACACNAATACNGATGAATTAGCCGCTTCTGTTTTGTTTATNTCGGTTTGAGCAGTCATTGTGGCCAAATCGCCACTTTGTTGAAGTGCTAATAACTTTAATTTGGCATCGGCCGCTTGTGCTGGGTCCGGAAAGAAATGGTCTATTAATTTGCCGCCAAGGTCTAATGCCGCTGAAATAGGGTCTAAAGACATGATGTGTTCCTTATGCTAAACATATTAATAAGTTCCCATAATTAAAATTCCCGCAGTAAGCCAAATACACAATGCTATAAAAAACCATATCCATCTTTCGTTCATTTAATGCCCCAAGTTAAATACCAGGATATTAAAGCGGCTAATGCAAAACAAACAAATTGAACTCTACGCACTTCTTTAAGGTCATGTTGGTATTCTTCGTTTGCTTTGCGTTCCATATTTTCAATATCCAACTTAATCCTTAATACTGCATCCCATTCTTTAGCGCCATATTTTTTAACAAAGTCTATTTTTAACTTTGCTTCCTGATCGCTAATTTGTTTCTTTTTATTCCAATCTTCCAATGCTTTAATCAACGCTGTTTGTTTTTTAAATTCTGCTTCTCTTAATGCTCTACGTCTTTCTATTGCTTTTCTTTGGGCTACGTCTGTGGCATCTTGTTGTACACCTTCAATACTTTTAGATAACCCTTTAGCCGCTTCCCGGCTTGCATCAAGGCTACCGGAAAGAGTTTTTACTCCTTCTGTTATTCCAAACGGGTCTGACATTAAACACTTTCTTATACCGTCCTTATTTGCTACTTAAATAATGTCCAATAAACCCTACAAAAGAACTAATTCCAGATATAACCATTAGTAGCACCCAAAATCCACCGCGGCCTTTATTGGCCATAGCGACTAATTGTTCTATGGAATTTTCCATTTTGTCTATTTTTTTAGACATTTCATCAAATTTTGCTTCATAGCTTTCTACTTTTTGCCATAAAACTCCATACTTAACTGGGTCAATTTCAAACATGGTGATTTCCATTATGTTTTCATGATGAACGCTAATGCGTAATATGGTGGAAGATTGGCGCCTGTACCGCTAGTACCGGCAGTTTGCAATGTAATGCCAGTTGTTGCGGTATCAGTTGTTGAAGTGTTTGCACCAGTTGCTCCGCTGGCGGCCGCATTAAGCAATGAACCTGAACCAGTAGAAGTTGTATTGTGTTTATGACCTGGGTCAGTAACAGTATGGGTATGACTTACAACAATAGCATCAGCAGAACCGCCAGTTTGACCTACTGAATATGTAGAACCAGCGCCAATAATAAAGCTTGAACGCAAATCAGGCGTACCGGAAGTACCATCACAAATTAACCAGCCGGATGGAATGGAACCAGTTGACCCTGACCAAATAGCAATCAATCCAGCCGGTATTGTTGCGCCTGAAGCAGTTGCGCTTTGTAATATTGGATAAACGTTATCTAGTGTTTGGATAGTTACATTAGCAGAAGTTTGAATAACAAATTTGTAGCTATACCCAGTTTGCAACCAAACTTCATTTGGCATTTGTCCGGAAGCATTTAAAACAATTGGATTTGGATTAGCAATATTTCCGTTAACAGTAGTATATGTAGTTAACAAGGTACTAGAACCGGCTTGATATGTATAAACCAATCCAGCATTTAAAGGTATGCCATTGTTATCAAAAAATGGAATACCGCTATTTCCAACTGGGGATAAAAGTACACTTGCCATATTATTTCCTTGAAGTCATTTCACTTAATTTTGTTTTAGCGGCTTGTTTGGCTTCAACAAGTTTTTTAGCAGTTTGACCGCCTTTATACATTAATTCTCCCATAACACGTGGGCTTTGGAATGGAAGTGCTAACCCTGATAATGGCGTTACATCGCCTGATAACACACGGCCAGTAGTATATAAAGCGTTCATTCCTAATGCTGGACCAGCTAAACCGGATGGGTGCCATTCTTTTAATGATTGGCCAGCTAATGCTTCCATTAAGTTTTGATTTCCTGATTCAGCTAGTTGTTTTGTTAATTCACGTCTAAATTCATTACCCATAGTGGATGTTGGACCCATCATGGTTTTAAGACGGCGTAATGTAAGGTCAACAGAAGCTTTTGGACCAAGCCCTAAAGATTTTTCAATTTCACGTTCAGTAGCTAAAGCTTCCTCATATTCGGACATTGTTTTTTCATAATTCTTGTCTTGTTTAACAATGGTGTCTTTTACTTTATTACGAGTGTTTGTAAGGACACGTTTAGCCTGATTNGTCATACCTTGTGTGTAAACGTCATCAATACGTTGTTTAAGGTCATCTAATCCACCNGCAGTATGAAGTTCAGGCTTGTTTTCCCATTCATCCAAAATGCCTTTAATTTCNTTAACTTTAGACATTGTTTCAGGACCAACTTTAGAAGCTTCTACACCACCAACACCCCTAGATTTAAGNGTTTCAAGTGTTTTATTAAATTCTTCACGAATAGGCTTAAAGTCCAAAAATACTTGGTTGCCTTTAGTAGTTGCAATACCTTCTTTATAAGATTCGCTACGTGCATGACGTGTATTTTCTAAAGCAGAACGGAATTGTTCAACCAAATCTGCTGGTGACCTATTGCCACGCATATTTTCAGCAAGTTCAGAAACGTTACGTGGATTTGCATATCCTGAACGTGCGGCTTCACGCAACACTTCACCGCTTTTATCAATAGGAATACCCATTACATCGGTTGCAATGTTTCCNATTGTTCCAGCTTTAACNTTACGGCCAACTGCACCACCAATGCCAGATATTGCATTGCCCGTTTTTTCAGCAGTTTTTGCAACCATANTACCTAATGGTGTTCTAACTGCAAATTCAGGGTCATAAATGGCNCCTTTAAGTGTTTCGCCAGCAAAACGNCCAGGGTTTTCATAAATACTTTTTGCAATGTTNGTAATAGATTCACCAGGATGTTCTGCAAAAGATTTAACGCCTTGTTTAGCGGCTTCATATTTTGCAAGCAAATTGGCTTCAGCTTCTTTTTTCATAGCTTCATCGCCAATTATCGGCATACTGCCAGCGGTATAGGCCATTATTGGCGCGGCTAAACTATTCTTTTTCCAATCTTCCATTGACATTTCACGCAATGGTTTTTGAAATTCTTCAACCCAATTTTTGGGTTTTTCGTAATTTTGGTCAACAAACTTTAAGCCTGGAATTTCAATGTCATTGCCAGTATTCGGTTCAACATTGGATTCATAAGGCAAATCAGGGTTAATTTGTACGTGAACTGGGTCTTTAGCGCCATGTGGACGATGTAAACCTACTTCTGCAAGTAATGAATCAGGTACACGTGGATGAATATCTACTGCATCGCCTTTTTCGTGGCGGCTTGTTCCAGGTTCAGCAACTAAATTAGGATTTTTAAGACGATTCTTATATTCTTCACGTTGTTGTTCTAGGGTTCTGTAACCGCTAGTAATAGGTAAATCTTCGCCTTTGGGGTTTAATTCTTTATTGCTTTTCCAAAGGTCTTTAAGCTTTGTTACACGGTCTAAAAGATCAGGTTGAAGATCAACTATATCCGGTGCAGATTTAGTCTTTGCCGGCGTAGGCATATCCTTGTATTTATCAGGCGCCGGTGCAATGGTGACATTAGAATCACCTAGGAATTTTAGTCCAGGGACTTCAATATCATCAGCCATTATCTAAACTTTCCTTGCTCTAAAGCATGAAGATTANACCATTTACGGTTAAATTCTTCACGTGCATCTTTAGGAATAGTAGCGTAAATTTCATTTGCTTTNGCTTTTGCTTCAGGTGAATTAGAAGCGGCCAAAGCATCAATTTGGGCCATGCGAACATCATAATTATCAACCCAAGCAGATTTAAGTTTTTCTGCTTGAATGTAACCATTAACACCACGTTTTTCTATTAATTTGTTATATGCGCTATTAAACATATTTGCGGCTTTAACAGTAGCATCTGCACGTGAAACAATGTCAGTTAACGCTTGTGCTGTTAAATCATCGCTACCATTGATAACTTTGGCATCTGAACGGGATTGGTCTGTTTTAGCAGTTCCCATAACTTCAGAAGCCGCGGCCATACGTGCAATGTTTTTGTTCAACATTTCTTGTGTTGCATTACCAACAATATACTTTCCACCCTGACGTAACAATTGACCTGGGCGGTTTCCTGAAGCGGCAGAAATATTTTCCATAACGCCACGTGTATTGGCTTCTTGTTCTTTAGCGGCAGAAGCAATTGCATTACTTTCTTTAAGAAGTAATTTACCTTCTTTTAAAGCGTCCCTTTGTTCGTCTGTGTAGTTGGCAAGTGCTGGATTCTGTTTGTAATCAAGATAAGTGTCATATTTAATAATGTCACGGTCTTTTGCGCTTGGTTTAGGCGCTTCAGTTGTACCGCCACCACCAACAGCATTAGGACCACCACCAAATTCAGTAGGAGTAATAGTAGGTTGTTCACCGGTCATAGAAGGTTGACGTACTATTGGACGTTGTGCGCCACCAATAGTAGCAGTTTCAGCTTTAGGTGCAAATTGGTCAATTAATTGAGTTGGAGTTAATGATTCATTTTGTGCTTTTAATAAAGATTGAGGGTCAACTGGATGATCTTTAGGATAAGCTTGCCATCCTTTAATTTGACCATTTGCCGCTTTAGTCAATTGTGGATAATATTGTTTTAAAGTTTCTAAAGATTGAACAATGTCACCAGGATTTACTTTTTGACCATTTGCGGCCATTCGCCCATAAGAGCCATAAACAGAAGCAAATGGCTTCCTATTGCTTTCTGAAAGTTCATTTAATGCTTTGTTAGTTTCAATATGGTTTTTAGTCAAACTAATAATTTTGTCAGCATATTCAGGCCCCGACATTGGTGCTACTGAAATTAATGCTGGAACTTGTTCCAAATCAAAAGAACCATCAGGAAGCTTATTTGCTGGGTCTTTAGCCCATTGTTGAATAATTGGCATTTCTTTTGCTTTTTGTTCTGCCATTTGCGCTTGACGATTAGCAATAGCAGTTTCAGCCGAATACAGGCCTACTTTCATCATGTCCCCAAGGGTCATTTGATTAGTATTTTTTGGACTTAAATCCGCAGTAAATTCAGCCATAATTATTTCCTATTGACCCGTTGGCGTTGGCGCGTTCATTTTATTTAAACCATATAACATGGCATAGTTGCTAATACCACTTAAACCATTAGCGTAAGCATTAGCAGAACCCATTGTTGCAGAAGCTTGTGCATTACCGATGCTTGAAAGCATATTAGAAACGTTAGAAGCAGTTCCAGTACCAGCATTGGATACCGTTTGAAGTGCATTCATACCTATGTTATTAGCGTTAAATATGTTACTAGCAACGTTTTGACGGTTTGATTGATAATTACTATATGCGTTTTGCAATTGATTACCAGCGTAATCTTGGGCAAATTGTTGACCGCCTTGGATGGCATTTCCACTAACTGCACCACCACCAGCATTAAGTTGCGAATTAAATTGACCNAAACCTTGCGTTAATCCAAACTTGTAATTTGGCATNAANGNAGTTAAATCATTCATTGTTGGCTGGGCAGTTAAATATCCACTACCTTGTTGAGTATTTCCACTTGCATCNGTATATTGTCCTGGCAACATAGCATTTAAACCATAATTGGCTTGTGTGCCTGTATTCATATATGGCTGGGCCATACCTTTAATGTCGTTATAAATACCCTGACTATAATTAATACCTTGATTGGCGGCATTGGCATATTGACTAGCGGCATTTCCAGCGGCTTGTGACTGCATATATGCAGAACCAAGCATGGCGCCACCAATGACTGTTCCAGCAATTACTGTGCTTGATACACCGGCTGACATGGAATTTCCCCTCTTAAATTAATACCAAAATTAACACGAACCATAGAACGGTAATCCAACAATAATTCCTCATTTTGGTAAATATCTTTACAAGCAATCGCATAAATATCATCACCAATTTTTACTGGCATAAGATTCTGTTTATGGGAATGATTGATATACCTACCGCCTGGTGTTCGTTTTCCGTTTAATCTACATGGGCAAACTACATCCCACATTTTAAAGCTTTTTGTTGCAAATAAACCGCTACCATGAATTTTGGATGGCCGTAATTCTGTTGCATATTCAATTGGCATTTCCATTAAATCATGTTTAATTGATACTATTTTATCAATTTCTTCTTGATTTAGGCCTAATTCTTTACAAAAAATCTTGTAATTGTCATGAATTTCTTTTAATTCTTTTTTTAATCTATTGTCTTGCAAACCACATTCAGGAATAACAAATAACCGTTCTTCCAATATATCTAAATCTTGACAATTATCAGGATTTTCATAAACATCAACCCAAACTACTTCTTCATCAAATACACGTCCTACACGTTGGGCGCCAGGTTTTGATTCAAATTGCAATGGCGCAGTTAATATTTTTACTGAATCTTCTACATTTACGGCAATAGTGCCTTTTTCTAGGCGAACGGTATAGCCTGTTTTATGTTCTGCACCAGTTAATACAGTCCACGCTGGAATAGTAATTTTGCGTTCATAAAATCCTGG
>JGI24890J29729_1001054_pt1 | contig 13698 bp, 23 predicted proteins | sample FreactcultureFD7_FD_29729 | JGI IMG/M metagenome (IMG submission 29729)
TCGCGTTGGAAACGGTTAGGAACGATTGAGATCTCACCGAAGTCAGATACATAAACGTCAGCAGCACCGATTACAGCACCTGGTTTTGGTGAAGTGATCTGGTAACGGTTAACAGCGATACCGGCGAAGGTAGAAGCTTGTTGTTTGTTAGCAGGACCAACCATCAAAATTGGAGGCTGAGTTACAGAGTTAACGTATACAGACTTAACCATAGACTTAACCAAAGTTTCAGTAAAGCTACGTTGTGTACCATCAGTTGCACCAGCATTTGGGTAACCAGAAGTTGTACCAGACAAAGTTGGGTTAGCACCGCCAGATCCACGGAAAGTGTTAGTTATTAACCAGGCTTCAAAACCAGCAGTTTTACGTGCAGAGCTTGAAGAACCAGCGTTACCAGCTTGGTTAGAAGTAGCGATAACTTCCATGTCACGCTTCAATTCCTTAGAACGCTTAGCCAACTGGTAAGCCAATTCAGAACGGCGACCAGCTTTGTCTACAGCTTCCAAAGTACCGGAAACGATAACAGTTTTCACAGAGATCTGTGTGTAGTTACCAACACGTGATGTTGGATTAGAAGTTTGGATAGTTGGATCGTCACCTTCAATTGCAGCATTGGTGGAATCTGTTGCAGCCAAACTGTCAACTTGCCATTCGTAGTAAGTGTTTGATACGGATTCTTTACCAGCATTGCTGATAAATGGGGTATCAGCAGGGCTGATGTTATAAATTACGTTAGCTAAATCTTCGCGAATACCTTTAGCTTGGTATGTTTGAAAAGTATTTGTTGGAGCAGTCATCTTAAATCCTATCTATTAAATGAAAAAGTCAAAAGCTGCGGCGGCATCTTTCATGCTACCGCTCTTAGCAAGACGCGTTTGAGCTTGCTTAGCTTCAGATTGTTTGGTAGGTTGACTTCCAGCAGATCCTGGCTTGGAGGTTTTAGGCCCCTTACTAGGCACAGGTTTAATAGTAGATTTCTTACCCATCAATTCGTCGTATAGAGCTGCTTTACGCAACAATACTACGGCCCGATGGTCCAAAATCTGCTCCAGTTCACTATCAGCATACCCAACTGCTTTAGCCGCGTCCATCAACTTCGACCGCTCGGCTGCTGCTTTCTTAGAATCTTTCCACTCGGGAATTGCTTCCACAAGTTTGTCCGCTTCTAAGCGTAACTGTTCCTGTCTAATCTTTGCTGCCTCTTGCTGAGCAGTAGCACCTAAGCGCTCTTGTTCGGCCTTAACGGCAGTAAGTTTATCCTGCTTGTCACGCCACAATTCGCGCTGCCTTACCCACTCATTAGGATTCTCTTGATAGAGACGGTCCCAATCTGGAGCCTGGTCGGCTTGTGCTAATTGTTGCTCTAACGCACCTAACATCTGAGCGTAATACGCACGCTCCTGACGCACTTGACCTAATTCGGCTTCAGCTTCTTTACGCTGTTCTGCCAATGCTTGGGTCTTACGCGTATAGTCCTGGGTACGGCTATAGCCTTTTTGAAGTTCGTCAAGCGTTACCTCTACCTCGTTCCCGTCAACTTTGACGAGATAGGATTTGGGCTGCTCTTCTTGCTCCTCAGTCTCTTCCGTCTCTTCAGACTCGGATTCTTCCTCAGCTTGCAGGGCTTCGGTTTCTTCCTCAGTTTCCGACTCTGTACTTTCTACATCATCGGTTTGCGCCTCAACTTGCTCTTGTTCTCCATCTTCGATGGCCAAAAGTGAATTGAAAGCATTTTGTGCATCAAAATTCTCTCCAGTTCCTACTGCTGGATTACTGGTTTCATTTGACATTGTATATTCCTTTTATAAAAAGTAAAGAAGTTACAGACCTTCTCGGTCCTGTTTTCTCTTAATGATAGCTTTCGTAATTGCTCCTCGCTCTAGAATAATTCGCATATTCTTGGCAAAGTCGTCAACTACTTGGGCCGCTATATAGAGCCGCTCTCGCTGCTCTTTATCGTCCGGTTTTGAGGAAAGCCAATCATCTACATAGGCATTCTTCAAAGTCGTCAGAATCTCATTAAGCAGAGGGTTATCTAAAAGATGTCGCGCCTGTTCTGCTTTTTTGATGTCGTTTTCTATCATTTTTAGGTCAAGAACCTCAGTTTATAAAGAGTTGAATTGATTAAGGATTGTATCTCATCGATTGCATTTTGCAATTCAGAGTCTTGCGGGAAATCTTTAAGGTGACGTGTAGATTCAATGTAATCGCTAAAGGCGCGAATCTCTTCTACTGCTCCCTTAACTGGTGGTTCAAATCCATCAGGGTAATCTTCAACAATCCAATATTTGCCTTGATAGGATTCAATAAATGAATCAGCCAGGTCGCCCATACCATTATAAAAATCGTTCAAAGCCATATGTTCAGCAAAAGAACGAGTCTGTAGGTGGAGCATATGCCCCAAAGTAACCGCATGAAGAATACGGCCCGCAAATTCGGCTACTATCTTATCTTTCATTGTGGTCCCATTGGCTGTTGTGGTGCCATCGGTGGCTGTTGTGGTGCCATCGGTGGCTGTTGTGGTGCCATCGGTGGTTGTTGAGGTGCTGATTGCTGGGGAGCAGCCATGGAATCAACCATCGCTTGTTCTACAGCCGCCGCACGACGCATTTGTTCAGTACCCATCGCAATATCACGTTGCATTTGCTGATCATTGATGTCAGTATTGTATTTAAGTTCTAACTCATAACGTTTTAAAGTCTGATCACCAGAAATACGTTCGCGTTCTCTAGCATCGACCATAATGTCATTCTGATGTTTAAGATCCAATTCAGCCGCTTTTTTAGCAACGTCAGCTTCAACTGCTTTAGCTTGAGCTTCAGCAAGAACTTGCTCTGGCGTTGGTTTTTGCGGAATTTCAAATTTAAAGTCGAGAGGTAGCTCATTAAAGTATTTGCTTGAATCTTTAAATCCAGATAATTCGGTCATTTGACGTAAGGTATTTACGTACTGACCGATAGTAACAACTGGGTTTGAAGGTCCAAGAGTTTGCAAAATCTGTTCTTGTTTGGCTGCTACTTGTGACAACATCGCCATTTTGGTTTCAGTTGTACCAGTGCCTAGGGCTACATTGACTGATACGTCCATGTTGGCATTCCAAGTACGCGGATCCATTTCTACCCACTTGTCGCGTAGTTTAATCATGCGACCTTGATCTTGATTTTGAACAATCAGGAAAAGAATACCTTTAAACAATTGCTTCATACCTTCAGCAAGTACGCGAGCCAACAATTCAACTTGGCCTTGGCCGGCTGAAATAGTAGCATTAACGGCTGCTTTAGTAGTGGACTGTAGTGCGTCTGCATCTAAGCCCATTGAAGCCTTAGACATACCCGTACGAGCTTCCTTGACCATATCCATATAGTCAAGAACTGGCATTGCTGCGCCGCCCACAAAAGCGGTTTCTAATTGCTGAGCCATACCTGGGGCGCGTTGACGAATGATAGCGCCAACTTCATTGTTCAAGACGTCATCAATGTTGACTTGACCTTCTACAATCGCCATGCGGGGATTGATAGACTGAGCTAACGAATCGAGCATTCCGCGCATCAAATGCGTCTTGATACGTTGAATATCCATCGTTACATCGGCAATCGACAAGCCGAAAAAAGCATGAGGCTCGGGGTCGCATTCAAAAATTGCAAACGGCATATGGTCGACTGGCTCGTGGTGCAAGAGCTTAAATGTAGGACCAGCCATGCAGACTTTACGTAGTTCCGCAATTCCATCTCCATCAAAGTCTACTTTTGCGTAAGCTTCAATATACAGCACACGACCAAGAGCAGGGTTGAAAGAATCAAAGCCGCCAATAGCACGAGCAAGGGGCTGACGGGTAATGTACTCAATGTTGGTGTCAAGTTCATTTGATGTTACGAATTGACGCATATCGTCTTCATCGTATCCCATAGATACTAGTTCGGAAACGGTTTTCATTGATCTGTGTGCTACTACCAAAGCGTCTTTCATGGAACGCGCACGACGATCGATTAAAAATTCTTCTGGGGGCATTGCTTGGATGCTGATACGACCTTTAGAAATACGACGCTTGATACGTACATCGTGGACTAAAGGCACTGGTTGCATCATGGGTTGGCCATCTTGACCAATCGCAGGTTGACCTGTTTGCGGATCTGTTACTGGGGCTGGGTGAGCGCCAGGCATTGGATAAGATGCTTCAATCTGAAACTCAACGCCTTCGTTGTCTTGCATCAGCATGGCAACAGAGTTGTCGTCTAAGCCAGTGTAGTTCTCAGTATGAACTTCGTCGTTCTCATTCCACCAGTATTTGACGAAGCCAGACTTGCGAACTAAGGCATCCTTAATAGCAGAGTAGATGATCTTAAAGCCGTCGTTATCGCGTTGAACGATATAGTCGGCATAGTCAGTAGCTTGTTGAGCCATTTCAACTTCACTAGCTGTCTCTGGAGTGTATTCGACAATTTTCTCGGAAGAGAAAAATATACGCATTAGCTGTGGCATTAAAGAGATCACAGTGTCGCGAACGTCCATCGAGATTACTTTAGAACGTCCTTCTTCTTCATCTCCCAAAGGATCGCCACGATAATAAGAAGTAGCTAGGGCGCGGGCGCCACCAATCTCTAAGTCAATATATCGGACGCAATCTTGTAACTCACCCGCGACGATAGCCTCGAGGTTGGTTTCGCTCATTGGCTCATATAATTCGCCAGCTTCGCCTTCATCAGCATCTTCTTGGGCTTCGTCCTGAGCTTGCTTTTCGTCGTGCTGGTTTTCTAATTCGTCAAGAATACGCTCAATCGCTTCTTGGTCATCGACCGCAGCAGTTTTTTGGGGTGCAGGTTTTCTAGTTGCCATATTTATTCTTAGTAATAACTGCCATAGGCTTGATTTGCCAAACCACTACGACGGGCTTGGGGATTAGGCATCATTGGTCCAGACATACCGGATGACTGTGGAAGACCTAAATTGCCAGAACTCATAGAAGGCATATTAGATTCAGTATAAGGAACTTTATATTGTTCTTTTTGCTGAGTAGGAGAGATCATGTTTAAAACAGAACCTAAAGCCTGTCTATTGCTTGGATCGTTATATAAATCTTGAACGCCTTGAGCACCTTTAGTATATGGAGAAAGCAAACCTTGAGCCATAGTGCCCATTCGATCTGTAATTCCTGGCTGTTGAGCGGTTGGTGTACTAGCTGCTAAACCTTCATCGGCATTAGATCCGTTGGCGTTATAGCCAACTTGCTGACCAGGAGCTTGGGTAGTTGGGTCGTTTTGAGTCATTCCACCCATCATACTGTCTTGGCCAGAACCGTTACCCATAATCATGTTAGCAATCATTTCCCACATTATTTGAATCCTTTAGGCACTTGTTGGTTCTTATTGCCGCGGGATACAGATGGGGCAGGTTTCTTTTCTTTTAACGGATTTGGACCTGGTTTAATCTTGGCGGTGTATTGTTCCATCGCTTTGAGGTCTTTTGGGCTAATCATTTCTTGCCTTTCTTTTGGGCTTCACGTTTCACCGCGTATGCGATGGCCACTGCCTGTTTAGGTTTTTTACCTGCGGCAATCTCTTTACGAAGATTACCAGTAAATGCACTCTTGGAGGAAGACTTTTTCAAAGGCATGATTATTCCTATAGGCAATATGCGTGTGAGTTTAGCAGATTTTAGTAAAAAAGTGGGTCAGTTCGTGAGACTGACCCGAAATGCGTAGAATCGGTAACTACGCGTGGAGGAAATACCTGGTCATCATACCATCGATAACCCGCGTTTCAAGGGTTTAGACCACTTACTATTGAAGCTGGTGCCATAACTTACTGTTGCGGCATCGGTTGCAAAGGTAAGTACAAAAGCATCCGCTAAGTCTGGAGATGGTAGTCCACGCTTGCGTATGTCTTCTTTGGCTTCGATTTGCAGTTTACCGTTGGAAGTGAACTTGTAGCGCACGGTGGCAAGTTCTGTGATGAGCTGTTCGTCTTGAGGCAAACGGCAATCGCGTCGTTCGAGCCAGGCTTTGGCTTTGTACCAAAGTTCTGCTCGCAAGTTACGGTAGGTTGTTCCCATCGCTGGGGACTCTGAAACATTGATCCCGCGAGCAGGAAGATTAAGCTCACGCAAGCGGTCAACAACCCCGGCGCCAAGGCCGATACTATCCACCAGAATTTCTTGGGGTCTATCAGGTTCTTCAAGGGCTTCCCATTCGGCGACAACTGCGCCAGTAAGTTGCATCAAGTCTAAATTACGCCAACGACGGATAGATTCGGTAACTTCATTACCTTTTCGCTTGCATAGTGTGGACGAATCTGAACCAAACCGTGCCACGTCTAAACCCCAAATCATGGGCGCGACCTTTGATCCTACTACATCTCGTTGCTTAGCAGAGTCCAAAAGATCCATAGGGATAACAGTGTCGTCGTCGGACTTAGGAAACTCACCCAAAACGCGAATACGATAAGCATTTGACTCCTCCCCATAACGAATAGCCATCTCTTCTACATACTCTTTGGATACCCGACTACTATCCGTACATGAAACTTTTCTAGTCCACCACTGGTTTGCTAACCTAGTATGCGTGGCATAGAAGAACCCTGAGCTTCGCACTGGGTTACCTAACAAAATTGTTACTGCGGAATGGCCTGACATCGAACCCGCCGCAGCCTCAAACACTTGTTCTGGTACACCTGATGCTTCATCGGCAATCAGCATAACGTGCTCAGCGTGGATACCCTGGAGGGCTTCTGGCTGCTCAGCTCGGGAAGTACGAGCGGATATAAAGTTCTCTGTTGGGGACGCCCTTAGCTCAATACGCTCTGCCTTGGCATCGAGTAAATCCTGCAAAGGCTGGGGTAATTCTTTAATCCAGCGCTTGATCTCGGCAAACAGGGCGTCATATAACTGAGCGCTAGTAGGCGCTGTTAGAACAATCTTGGTATGAAAGCGAGTGAGAATGTACCAAATCGCTGCCCACGATACTACCGTTGACTTACCAACCCCGTGACCTGATCTAACTGAGATACGTCGCTCGCCACTTGCGATGGCATCTAGTAAGTCGGCTTGCCAGGGGTCAGGCTCAATTCCTAAAACCTCCCTTACAAACCGTACGGGGTCGTTTTTGTAATCGATTAGAAACTGATCGAACGGATTTTGCTGCGACGTCGCGTTGCTGCTCATGTATAGCCTCTACTCGTTTTAAAAGTCTGGTTATTGTAGTTGTACTCCACAGCCCTTTACCTCCCGGAGTTTCGATATTACGCTTGTTTAATTCATCTGCCAACTTCGTCCTGGACATTTGATTGTCTGGATCAATTGAAATTACTTGGGCTAATACATCGTGGGCTTTCTTATCAGCCTTTGCTAATCTGGCTTGCTTGGCTGCGCGTCTAGCATCTGTAGATACTTCACCACCTCGGTATCCACCTAACTTTGTGCCGCGTTGCTTGGCTTGATCTAAGGCCGCAACAATACGTTCTGAGATACGACGTCTTTCAAACTCTGCGACAGCAGCCATTTGAGTCAACACCATTCTACCTACACTGGTCGTTCCGTCTAGATCAGGAAAGTCACCAAATAAGAGTGGTACTCCAGAATCTGCCAAAGTAAGGAGGAACTTAGCGTCTCTAGCCAATCGGTCCAGTTTAGCCACTACTAATGTAGCATTGTGTGTTTGGCAATAGGTCATAGCGCTGGTGAGCTGCTGTCTACTGTTGTTCGCACCAGATTCTATTTCTTGGAAATTTTTTAAAATTTCTCCACGCTTAAATTTTATTAATTTTTCGACAGCCTCTTGCTGAGCTTCTAGGCCCAGACCCGACTGCCCTTGCTTGGCTGTGGACACTCTGTAATACGCTACGAATTGCATAAATCCTCCGAATTTTTATTTTTTAAAATTTTGACATCGGTGTTTGTGACCCACCGTACCCAGGGCGCCCCTCGTATTTCGTGACGTGGGGGGCTTCGGACGATTTATTATAGCACGAATGACTACTAGTGTTGTCAATAGCGTAAGTAAGTACTCACTCACTATCGATCGTGGTCACCTTGCGCAAGCTGCCTAGGTGTAGATCAGTGATGGAGATATTAACGGCCACGCCTTTATTCTCGGCCCATCTTCCCGGATCCATTCGCGCGGCGATCCATTTGCGGGCATCGATAGACACTCGCGCCGCGTTCGTCTCAATCGTTCCAGCTTCAACCATTCCCGCGAGCTCTTCTATTTTCTCGGCGTGATTTGCGGCGCGTGTCTCACGTGCTCGCCTGTAGGCGTCGGCGTGCTCAGGTCTATTTAAATAGGCTGAGAGTATCGGACGCGATACGCCGGCAGCGGCCGCGATATCTTTCGTGATCATTCCCTCAGATAGTTTATCCAGGATAGTATCGATCCCGATCTTATCAAGCGCAGCATTCGCCGCCTTCGTTATTGGTCGTCCGGCCATAGTGTTGCTTTCTTTCAACTTAGGGTTTGTCCCAATTGCATGATAGACAACCTGGGCCAATAATGCAATGAAGCGCTTGAATAGAGCGCCTATTAAACACTCAAGGAGGATGCACAATGGATCAGAATTTAATAGTAGAGATCAAAACCGTATACGGCAATGAGACGATCTACCCGGCCAATGATACGGCCCAGGTCTTCGCGGATCTTATCGGAACCAAAACCCTAAGCCGCTTAAAACTTGGATTGATCCAGGCAATGGGCTATACCGTACGAGTGAAGGCGCCTACATTATGAATAAGATTACCCGCTTAGATTTTCTATTGAGCTGCATTCTAGGCGCTGCGCTTGGCGCTGGCCTTATGACTATTTATATCTTAAACACTGGAGGATTTTAAACAATGTTAACTCTTAACGATATCGATCTAATCGAAGGCGAGACAACCGGCACAATGCAGGAATACGCCGAAGCAATGCAGCGCGCTATTAATAGCGGCGTGGCCTGGAAAATGCAGGGATCATACGGCCGGGCAGCAATGGAGGCGCTAGAGTCCGGCGCCTGTATGTTAGGCCGCGATCGCTGCGCGGATTATTGGGGCAATGTTATACCGTCACGCGACGACGTGAAGGCGGGATCTAAGGGCAGCAAGGCCCTAGTTATTAAAACTAACGGCCGCGCATGGGCCAATAAACTAGAGAGAATTTAATCATGGCATATATGAACCAGGATAAAAAGAAAGTAATTAAGGCGGCGCTGGATAAGATCTTAAAGGCCCGCGGATTTAAGTATTCGCTGCGCGTCGATAATCATATGGCCATCACCTGCACAATCCAGGCCGGCCCCGTTGATTTTATCGGCAATTTTAAGGCCACGACCGGCGATAAATTTACCGTAATACCCGGCCGCGAGCTAAACAATCTACAGGTAAACACGTATTGGATCGGCGATCATTTTACAGGTGAGGCCGCCGAGATCCTGAGCGCTGCCGTCGATGGATTAAAGGCCGCCGGATACTATGATAGATCCGACGCGATGACGGATTATTTCGATACGGCCTATTATTTTCACTTGAATATAGGCCAATGGGATAAGCCCTATATCGTCACGCCGCGCACAATGCGACAAGCTGCCGCCGCTCTCACTGAGAAAGCAATTAAGGCCAAGATCGCGGCCCAGGGATGTAGCGCCGATTTTATAAACAATCAATTCATAATTAAGGTGATCGCGTGATTAAATACCATTTAACCCCAAAATCTAGCAATGCCAAAACCGGCCCTATACCAGTGAGCACAACAAGCGCCGCCACGTGCCCGCCCGAATGCCCATTCAATAATTCGCAGGGCTGCTATGCTGGCAGCGGGCCGCTCGCGTTACATTGGGCAGCCGTAACCCGCGGCGATCGCGGCGATAATTTCACTGATTTTTGCGATAAGATCGCGGCCCTGCCAGATGATCAATTATGGCGGCATAATCAGGCCGGGGATCTACCGGGCAATGGCCTGGAGATTGACGGCGCCGCGCTCGGCGATCTAGTCAAGGCCAATAAGGGCCGACGCGGGTTTACTTATACGCATTACAATCCAGGCCGCGGCAGGAATGCCGCTTATATCAAGGGCGCTAACGATTTTGGTTTTACTATCAATCTAAGCGCTAACACGCCGGCCCATGCCGACGAGCTCGCGGCGCTTGGCCTTGGCCCTGTAGTGACGGTGCTGCCAATAGATCAACGCGAGAATATGACGACGCCAGGCGGCCGGAAAATTGTAGTATGCCCGGCCACGATACGCGACGGCATAAGCTGCGCCGATTGTAAATTGTGCGCGATATCAAGCCGCGGCGCTATTATTGGTTTCCCGGCGCATGGCAGCCAGGCCAAAAAAGCGGCCCGCGTATTTATGATGGAGGCCGTTAATGCATGATATTAAGCCTGGCAATATTGGCGTAAGATTAGCGGACGACGCCGGCGAGCTATATCGCGTCCGATTTTGTAACGATAACCCGCTTATAAAAATTGAGCGCCTCCTAGATAATTGGACGGCCTGGATATTAAAGGAGGATTTTTGGGTATTGATTGATCAAGTTTAGATAATGCTTACATAATGGCCCGGCGCTGCTGCCGGGTTTTTATGTAAGTGTTTTGTAAGTGAGTACTCACTTCATACCCGATTATCTTAATCGAGATTATCTATTATCTAAATCAGGATTATGTATTATCTATTATCTATTATGTATTGTGATGTTGTGGTGCTATAGGATCATGCCATAGGATCGATTTAACGGGCCATAGCGCCGTTTTACTATCAACCCTAGGCCAAGCCCTTACCATGATACTAAAAACGTCCTATAGGCCCTGTATTCAAGCCTAAAAGTGAAGTGAGCGCTCACTTACACTCCACTCGTGAGCTTTTCACACCCCTTTACTCATGGCCATGTCAAATCAACAAATATTTGAACCAAAAAACTCGAAACTTTCATTTCTTTGCACCATTCTGGGGAATTTGACCCCCTCTGCCTAAAAAATAGGCAGTTTGTGAAGCAAATGGAAGTTTTGTGAAGGAAATGAAAAATTTGCTTCACACGCTGGAACGACCGCCCAGCTTGGCCTAGAAGGATATTGAGGGTAGTTTTGTGAAGGACGTGAAGCAAATTTCCATTGCAGGTCTCCTGTGTATATATGTATTTACTAATTACTAAATTCTCATTGTAAAAATTATTTGTCTAAATTTGCTTCACATCCTTCACATCGTTGTATTTAAAGGATATTTGCTTCACATTTGCTTCACATTTGCTTCACAAACCCCCTTATTTGCTTCACAGATGTCAGTGATGTAACACCCATGCTATTTTCCTCTGATCTTTTCCAACCTCTGAGATTTCTCAAAATCGTCTCGACAATCCGAATCGCAGAACAATCTGGGGAATTCTCCTTCGATACCGATGAGTTGCAATTCGCAGTTCAAACACATACCTATAGGTTTCAAATGTGCTGGTCTATTCTTAATAGCATTGGCCAAGAAGAAGTCAATTTCAGTCTGGGCGCGGTCAATATCATCACTCATATTATTATCTCGACTGCCATATTATTAATATTAATATTAGTATTAATATAATGTCATTATTATCCATTATTTAATACCACCAGTTTCTTTAAAGTTAATAAGCCAATTTAGATATACTGCTGCCTTTTTATATTCTTGGAGAATATCGTCTTTATGTCCTGCTCTAGATAAATACTTCAAAGCAGTTAATCGTAAATGCCCCATAAATTCCTCGGGGCTAGATTTGGCCATCATAAAGTCAATGGTTTCTATTCCTCCCACTGTGTAGTGGTTAGGTTGATGCACTGCATCATTGTTACTAGACACCTCGGCATTACGTCTAGTAACTTCCTCTTTCTTGAGATGCTCATGAGCACAGTCATCTACGTAGGTAGGTGGCACCACATGAGGGTAGTTGTTACGAGTCATATTCGCCTCCTAGGTCGAAAAGTTGCATCTTGGCCTGTTCAATGGCCCACAATAGGTCCGGCGGGTAGCTCATCGTGGCATGGACAGTGATCTTACTTTCTTTGTCCATACAGATAGCGATGACATTCTCATACGCCTGGATGGAGGCGCAGACTGATTCCACCCCGCTGAGTTCTTTATCGTTCATTCGTTTCACCATTTGTTTAAGTAATCATTCTCTTCTGAATAGTAATCTTTTGCAGTATCACGCCTAGACTCCATTTTAAGCATAGCATCTACATTACGCTTTATAAAAGACCTGGCTGCTACCTTTTTGGGCTTCTTAATCTTTTCCTTAGCTACCTTCGGCGCTTGTACCTTTGGCTTGGCTACGATTTCAAATTGAATCTTCTCGACAGTCCATACTCGCTGCTCACAACCCAAACATTGCCGACGCCTTGCCACCGCTTTGTCTTCCGATCTAGTTTCGAGTGTCTTCCATTTAAGTCCATTACACTTCGGGCATTTCACTTAGCTAATCCCATCCATAAACCTATTTGACTAAAAGCATAACCGAGCCACATAATGCCAGGCCCAGTATTGCCCATCTTAAGTTGTTGGGCGCCGACTACAGCATAGCCGACGCCCACCAACGCTACTATATAGTGACTAGCTGTCACTTCTTAGGAGCTTTCTTTACTGCTGGCTTTTTCTTTACCAGGACAGGCTGCACCTTTTTGACACTGGCACGTTTTCGCCAAGCAGAGTTCTTTGGCACTACAACTTCTGGCGTTGCTTCTGGTACCAAAGATACGGCTCCAGTTTGATTCCATAACTTCTTGATCCACAACAATAGGTCGTTGAACATACCCTTTTCCTTCATTACTCATAAAAAATCTTCTTTCACAATCTGCTTTGCTTTTAAGGCTCGCAGGACTTTTTTTAATGCTTGCTTCTCAATGTAATACACCATTGCCCGGCTTACGTTCAATTCTTTTGCTACCTCTTCACGAGAATGCAAAAAGAATGATTTAGGAAACTGTTCCCTCGTATTCATCTTTTTCCCCAAAAATATAAATCATGGTTGTTATCGTCTACGTCAAACCCAAAATCTTTAAACAAATTGATTAGGTCAAAATTATCTCTAAAATCTTGCGCTGTTAGGTTTTGATAGTATTCATTAGTAAAGGGCGCGGCTTCTGGGGACGTCTTAACCGTGCCATGCTCTGCCCGGCCTGTAGTAGCACAAGTCATAATCACCAAATCATTTGATAGCTCACACATCTTTAAAAACGTCTGCTCCCAATAAATATCATGCTCGAGACATTCACAAGAAATGACAGTATCGAAAGACCGATCAGCAAATAAGACTTCGTGGCCATTACAGACTAGATCCACACCAGCGCCTGGGCCTAAATCAACGCCCAGATAATCACAATCCGTAAAGAACTGACGTACCGAACCATTGATATTTAAGGACCCAATCTCTAGTACTTTTTTATTAGTAAAAGCATCGGGAAACCTATCTTTAACGCTTTTTACAAAATTCATCTGGCTAGGATGACTCATTAACTTGACTCCTTAACGCCATGCACTCTGCTTCTAAAAAATCAATCCTAGCTTGCATAATGTGGATCTGATGGCGCAGCATTTGCTCCATGTCTTCTTTATCTACCCAGCCAAAAAATGGCACTGGTTCTTGCGCCGATTGCCTGTCTTCTGATGTAAATGTAGTCATTTCTCTTGTGCCTTTCTTAGTATTGCTCTAGCAAATTCAAGCAATAAAGGTGATTCAATATGGCTAAATCTAGGGTCTGTTGTAAGTAGCCCAATTT
>JGI24890J29729_1001056_pt1 | contig 13680 bp, 30 predicted proteins | sample FreactcultureFD7_FD_29729 | JGI IMG/M metagenome (IMG submission 29729)
GACGATCCGGCGGGCGAAGGTATCGATGACGAACGCGACGTAGACGAAGCCTTGCCAGGTGGCAACGTAGGTGAAATCCGAGACCCACAGCGTGTTCGGCCTGGGGGCGTTGAACTGACGGTTCACGTGATCCAGCGGGCAAGGCGCCGCCCGATCGCTGAGGGTGGTGCGCACCGGCTTGCCGCGGATGACCCCTTGCAGTTCAAGGCTCCGCATCAGGCGCTCCACCGTGCAGCGGGCGACGTCGAAGCCCTCCCGCCGCATCTGCCGCCAGACCTTGCGCACGCCGTAGACCTTGAAGTTCTCGGCGAAGACGCGGGCGACCGCCACCTTGAGCACCTGATCCCGCCGGGCCCGCGCCGACATCTTCTCCGGGGCAGCCCGCTTGGCGAGGTGATCACGATAGGTGGACGGGGCGATCGGCAGGACCCTGCAGATCGGCTCGACCCCATACGCCCCGCGGTGATCGTCGACGAAGGCGATCATGGCCTGTACCGGCGGTCGAGCTCCGCCTGGGCAAAATAAGCAGAGGCCTTGCGCAAGATCTCGTTGGCCTGGCGCAGCTCGCGGTTCTCCCGTTCGAGGGCCTTGAGCTTGGCAGCGACATCGGACGGCACGCCCGGCGCACGGCCGCTGTCCCGATCAGCCTTCTTGACCCACTCCAGCAGCGTGTGCGGGGAGCAGCCGATCTTGCCGGCAATCGAGGAGATCGCCGCCCAGCGAGACGGATGCTCGGACTCATGATCCAGCACCATCCGCACAGCACGGTCGCGGACCTCAGGGGAGAATTTGTTGGTGGTCTGACTGGTCATGGCTCCATCCTACTTGGGAGTTGGAGCCTCCGGCAAACCCGGGGCGGTTCAAGGTCCATGTTCAGTTTTTTGAATATAAAAACTCAACAGGTCCCGAAATTTTCCCCAATCGCCGCAATAAGGAGACCGATGTTTCATTTCTTAAAACCCTTGTGGTCGATTCCGTCGATTGTCTGCCTTAAATTTAAGGCCGCACAGATTTACCCACCGCGAGGGGCTGATAGAAACGGGACCCATCGGTTAGAGATCGACGGCATACGCGAGACCAACCGCGTTGAAGGAGTTGCGGCCCCCGAAAACGTTAGATCGTCGGAGCCGCGTCAGTTGGCGCGTCAGCGATCGGAGTCGGGGCAGGCGTTGCGGGCGCGGCCTTAACTGCAAGATCATCAACCGCGGCCTTGAGCTTGGCGACAGAAGCGTCGAGGTCCGCTTGATTAGCGGCCTCTACGGTCGATTGAGCGGCGGCGAGAGCGGTTGCGTTTGCGGCCTCCTGAGCGGCCTTTGCGGCAGCTACGGCGGAAGCAACGTCATTCGTGATCGATGCTTCAAGGCTGGCAGTGATCGTGGTCACTTCAGCGGTGAGCGCGTCAAGAGCGGCGAGATTGAGGGCCATGTTTTCAATGTCCTGTTCAGCCAGCGCGATTATAGCGCTTAGCGTGTGAGCGCGGATGCGCTGTTGTGTGTGATGGAAATGTCCAAAGGCTATTCGGGACGCATGTGGAGCGTTAGGGCGCATCCGCGCGCGTCCCGAACCGCTTAAGCTTGGTTATAGCCAGGCGGAAATCCGCGCGCGCCGTATTGGGGTTGAGCGCCAATCCATGGGCCAGCCGGATTACCGACAGCAACGGACATAACGGCGGCGCCATTCATGCCGGGGGTCTGCATTTGATAGACGGGGCTCGAAAAGCCAGGAGCGTTTGCGCCGGGCGCTTGATTGGAGCCAAGCGGCGCTGGCTGCATGTAATTTGCGCCAGGCATGGAGACCATCGACTTGCGCGTGCTGTTTACAGACTGCGTCGAGTCATAGGTTTGGTCGTCGTCATAGCCTGCGGGATATTTTGCTGGATCGGTCATCATGGCGTAAAACCTTTGCGCTGGACATGAAAAAACCCGCCAAGCAAAAGCCGGGCGGGTTAGTCGCGGGCGCAAAGCGCGCCGTTAGTGATTTGCTACCCGATTTGCCCGGCTCAGTCAAGGCGCGTCGGTGACGCAAAAAGGGCCCCCCAGCGTGGTACCTGGAGGACCCTTGAATCGCTTGTCGAAGCGTGGTCCGCGCTAACGGACCGGAACTACAAAATATGATTTTTCCGGCGTAGTCAAGATGGGCGTTTGATTGCCTCTATCCCATCTGGAGGCAATGCGACGGATCACGCCGCCCTCACGCCCTGCTTGTAATCATATGTAACCATAGCTGCAGCCAGATTTTGAGCCGCCATCTTGACCACGGCCGACTGAGCATCACGCTGCCTGATGCCCGTGACCATGGCCACAACCAAACGCCATCGGTCAGCATCTGGGCAGGTTATAACCGACTTAGGGGATATTAGCTCAGTGAACAAAGATCGGTCCTGAGCGCCGATGTGGCGGAATACTTCGTCGATAGTCTCTGCCGCCTCTAGCATCCGGTCTGAGACCAACGACCGAGATCCGCTAGAGATACCGCCCGACATGCGGTCATCGTGCCCCAGGCGCTGCGCAAACAGGTCCGAGAGACGGTTGACCGCAGTCCATTCCTCGGACCCCTTGGATAGCAATCGGTCCATCCAGCTAGACCGGCGCGCGAACAGTTCGCGCCCGATTTTGCGGATTTCGACAGTCTCGCCAGGGTCGCCTTCAAGGGCCTTCAGATTCGGGCCAGGCGCCGCGCGTTTAGCCTCCGCGATACGTTTCGTCGCTGGCAAGTTTGCCGCGATCTGCTTCGGCGTTTGGCGTCGTTTGTGCTTTGGCATTTGCCCCCCATTTGCGAGATATTCCGCCCACCGCTTGACGGCGTGAATGGTCGATGTGTGGTCTTCATGGCCGACAAATCTGGCCACGTTTGGATAGCTAAACCCGAGCTGGCGGATTTCATAAGCGGCTTGAAACCGTGCATAGGCGATTTTCTTAATGCGAGATCCGCCCGTCAAAACCGCGACGCTAATTCCGTGTTCCGCGGCGACGTCTTCCAGCACATCGCGCGCCTTGCGCTTGTAGGGCTTAATCGCAACCAGACCTTTCCAAATTGATAGGACTTCGGTCATTGCTTGGCGCCCCTTTAATCGAATGGCCAATGGGGATATCCCTCACTATCCCAAAACTGTTTTTCCCTTGTCCACATCCAACATTTGACAAACGCTATCCAAACGCCTCGATTCCAAACATTGTTTTCATAATCCTTTTGAGACAATCCAGAACAACCGTCATAAATAACTACTAACTTTTCTGCTATATATCCCTCCATTAAACAACTGACCCAAACGTCATTTGGCCTGTAAGCCTTAAACTTTACTGTAACAGGATCGCTCATTCCTCAACCCCCATGAGGCTGAGAAGTTTCTGGCTGCGACGTTGCAAGTCGGCGCGGATTGCGGATTCTGGCAGGCCATAGGATGACCGCCCTTCGGATGGATCGGGACCGTATCGGCGATGGGGTCCGCCGATTTTGTCGATGATGCGCTGATAACTCACATTGCGACCCATGAACTCGCAAAGCTGCGTCTGGTTTACGCCCTCCTTCCTAGCCGCCGCATAAAACGCCGTTCGAGCGTCCTTGATGTGAGCCTTGCGAGACCATCCAGTTATGTCGTCCGATGTGACGCCATGATGAGCCGCGATTTGATCAACAATGGCGTTGATATCCACATTTGAACGCTTCACGATCTATCCCCGCAAGCAGAGTCAACAGCCTCAACAATCCGTTTGGCGATAAATAGTTGAATTCCATGTTCAACGTCCTCGCGCTTGTAATTAAATTCAATCATCGCATCCGTAATGACTTTTGTCAGAAAATTCTCATCTAATGGAGTAACTTCTGCCAGCTTTATTAAATCAAGAGGCCTATCTCCGTCTCCGTGTTTCCATTTCCTGCAAATTGGGCAAACGTCTTGCCGTGTTTCCATTATTTGTTGATATGGACTGCAGAAATGCATCCAATGACCAGCGCGGGGCGTTAATTTGGTCATGCCGCGACACTCCGAACCTCAACGATGATATCAACCAGGAGCGGGCGCAGCTCTCGCCGTATGCGATCCGCGGCGGTTCCATTGCGGGCGAAAATCGCCTTCGTGGGCACGTCCTGCCATGCCGAAGGGTCTAGCCAACTGGCGACCCATTCAGGCCCCATGCGTTCAATGGCTCTTTCCCTGAATTCCAAATTGGAAAAATTCTGGAGGATAGGGGTTATTTGCCCTGTAGGGGCAATAACCCTATCCTGTGGTGGTGGTGGTGTTTCGTTTAGCTTTTGGTCTGGGTTATCCGCAGCTAAACCCCTAGGTTTTTTCTGGGTTCCGTCTAGCTTTCTTGGTCTTCCGCCTTTAGCCCCATTCTCAGACGCACGGCGAGACATTTCCTGAGCCTTTTCATATTCTTGAATAACGCGCTTGTGAGAAATCTCGTCGCCTTCGTCTTGGAAAAACCCTCGAATAATTGGTGCGTGTTTTTTCCACGCTGGCAATGAAAGTTTTGCGATAGACGCTAAGCGCGCGTCATCGTTCGGCAATCGTCCTGCACGGGTCCAACACGCCATCAGCAAGAGCAAATATGCGCCATGCTGTTCCGTGCTAAGTTCGTCCGTGTCCCGCTTATAATGGGCCACGTAAAACGGAAACCATTCCTCAGCTCGTTTAACCATCAGAGCCTCCACCATTCACGCGGACGACAAGGCCCGCAAAACCATTTCTGCGTTTGTATAATCGGTGGCCCAAGGCCAAACCCGCAGGCATTCCCGCAGACATCGCAGGCGTGTTCGCGCGCATCGGGCTTGCGCCAAATGGTTCGAGCAGGCTCGTCAAATAGGCTGGGCTGGGCGGTCATTCCTCACCGCTCCCGAAGATGCGGTTAAGTTCCGTCAGGAGCGCCGCTTGTGGCGCATCCCTGACAGTCCAGACATGCACGCCCATAAGGGCCTCAATCGCCGCCCTGCGGTAAACCTGAGCCTCTTGATCGGTGAGGCTGCACATGGCGCGCATGATGTCGGCGCGAGCTTGGGCGTCGATCACCTGACGGCGTTCACGCTCCTTCTGCTTGCGAAGAATGCCTTGAGCAGAGGCTTCAGCCGGATAGAGATCTGTGCGCTTGAAAACGACTGGGCGCATCATTCACCAACCCGATTTTCTTTGACGACTCCGCAAAGCATTACGGGGAGCGCCATAACTCGACCAGGATAGCGCGGGCCTTCGTAATAGGCCTCAGCGACGAACCCATTCCCCGAAACCACGACGTCTGCGTGAGGCTGGAAAAGACCGCCTTCAAGAACAATGCTGGTCATGTTTGCAACGCCCATCGGAAGGGCGAGCGCGCGAACAAGTTCAACAGGAACAGTCCAGCGCGGGCTAACCATGGGTTAGCACATAGGTAAAATTTATGACCGCATATGCCAGAATTAGGTAATTGCCGATGATATCGGCGCGCTTTTTAGCGTTGAGCGCGGAAATAGCCGCAATCAAAACAAACATCACATTAGCACGATGCAAATAGCGCTGAACAGGATTTGAGGATCGATGTGGATCATGTCGCGGCCCATACAATTGCGTTTCGGCCCGAATGCGTTTTGCGCCTGGCGCCGCTATCAAAAATCTCGCCGCGCTGACGTAGTTCTGTGATCCGCGCCGAGCAGGTTTGATGCGAGAGCGCCAAAACGTCCTCCAGCTCGCAGCACGTCGCCGGTTTTTTCTTCAGGCACGCGAGCACCTCAAGACGGATATTATGCGCAATCAGGAGGATGGATTCTTCCGCCTGAATGGATGTCGGAAGATTTCGTTCTGCCCTTCCTGCTAGATAGGGCTCGAATTCGAGATAGAACTGCATGTCATCCCCCTATGGATTCAATCAGCTTCAGAGCGGCCCATCGACGAACCGTCATTGCGGCGAGGTACGGAAGAAGGAGCGGGCGGACGAGAAACGCGACCACGCGCGCCCCTATCCAGATCCAAACCAGCAAGCTGACCGAGATCGCCTTCAAGCTTCGCCAGCCTGTCGGCCTCCCGTTGAACATGTCTAAGGGTGTCATTGAGCGTCAGGACCTCGCGCGCGACAAAATCCCGAAGGCTTGTCGTGATGACGGTTTCAAATATTGCGATTACGATTGACCACCCGCCGCGCTGGTGGCGCACGATCAAATTGAGGGTCGCCATTGATGTACGGGCATAGACAACGTTCCGCGCCCGACCCGCAGGCAGGCCCCATTCCGCCGCCACGTTATCAACCGTATTGGATGGCCAGCGCCTGCGGACAATCCGAGCCAGGGCGTTTTCAATCAGCACAAATTCGCCGAAACGACGGCGCTTTTCGCGGATTGTCACGCCGACCGCGGTCATGATTCTGACCGTGAGCAGGAGTAGCGTTTATGCAAGATGATCGAATGATATTGCTGGCCATCCGGCTGGCCATAGCTGCGCATGGTTGCCGTAGCGCAGCAGCTAAAGACCCGCAGAGACTGGCGCCGCTTAAGGCCTGCGCGGGCCGATATAGTCGGCAAAGCGCGGCGCTTTTGGCGGACGTGTGTCGGCGTGATTAGGCTCATGCGGCCTCACTTGCCCTTGAGGGCAATGGCCGCAAAACGCCATTTGGCCAATCAACACCTTCAGGCCAATTGTCGCTAAACCAAAGCATGGCCGCCTCAAAACGATCGGTCCAAATCTTTCCCCCATTCATCAAATGGGTCAGTTTCTTGCCGTCGTTAAAGACGCGCGATGAAACGGTTTCAGGGCGAACGCCTTCGGCTTCTCCGTAGGCCTTCGCGACAATCAGAAGGGTGTGAATTGCGTTCATGTCGGGGAGCATCGGTAAAATAACCGCGCGTGTCAACGGTTTTCATACCGCTACCGAGCATTTCGTGAATCGGTCAAATTACCGTGAAATGCTGAGCGAAATTGTCCAACGCATCGAAGAGCGGCTGATAGTGGTCGGAATATCCGCGTCCGCTGCGTCTCAGGCTGCCGGATTGTCAAAAGACGCGATTCGCAATCTTCAGAGAGCCGTCAAGGCTGGAGGGGGCGGCGGCGTCAATGTGACAACGATTGCGGCGCTCAGCGGCCCGTTGCAAACTACATCATCTTGGCTTTTGCGTGGGGAAACGGTTGAAAATAAGCGTGACAAATTTAACTTTGACGTAAGAATGGTTCCTCTCGTCGGTGAAGTTCGAGCGGGTGCGTTTGTGGCGATTGCTGATCAATTTGAGCCTGACGAATTCATTCCTTTTGCAGACCCTCAATGGAGCCGCGCCGAACTATTCGCGGTTCGGGTCATCGGCAAATCCATGAATTTAATTTATGAAGAAGGCGCAGTGTTGATTTGCGCTAATGCCGTGGAGTCTGGCGTTCGTGAAGGCGATCATGTCGTTTTAAAACGATTTGATGGCCAGGGCCGTGTAGAAACGACTCTGAAAGAAATTAGGACTGAGGCGGGTAAAATTGAATTTTGGCCACGGTCAACCGAAACTGAATATCAAGCTCCTTTTGTTGTGCCATTAAAGCCGACAGATACCCAAGAGGCATGGGAGGTAATTGGGGTTATCGTTGCCGAGATTCGCAAACGCGCGCCTAGAGGCGGGCGGCTTGTTCATTTGCCTGTGGAATAGCCGCAGTTTCACCGTCTGCAATCGCCGTTTCGATCGCGCGCTTGAATGCCAATGGATTACCCATCGGGCCAAACGGAGAAAGAGACGCTCCCGAACCGTAAACGTAAACTTTTCCATAGTTGAGCATTCGCCCAAGCAATCCTTGGCGAACTACGATTGAATCAATTTTTGACAACCTTTGCTCAATGCTTGTGCGACGGATTAGGCCGAATTTTGCCACCAGGCGTCGGTTAGAGATAACCATTTCCGAAGTGGATTGTTCAATCGCAGCTGCGATGAACCAAAAGACCGTAAACGGGATGGCCAACCCAAGCGTCACCAACGTCCAAAAAGACGGCCAAATATAGATCGACCAGTGAATTGACGCCTCATAAAGCCGCTGTTCATCTTTGATGCGGATCGTTTCAAAATAACGGCCCATAAAACCCCCTCTAACTTAAAGCCTTAATTTTATTAATGAATTTCAACGCGCACGACAATCGGTAAAAATACCGTTTTAGATGTTGACGCGGTAAAAATACCGATTTAGATTGCTTTCATGAACGGAGGCAATCGCATGTCCTGCAACACCGAAACCCGCCGCAACGTTATGCTGATGGCGTGGGATTTTTACCGGGCCGACAAGCACGAAGGCTTTTCAAGCGCGCTGCGCAGAGCTTGGGCGTTTGCCAAGAAGCTTGCCGGAGCCGCTAAGCAGCTAGTCAAGCGCGCACGCAACGGCCATCTGGCGCTGAAATCCACTATGGGCGCCCGCAAGCCAATGACCAAGGCCGAGGCCTACGGTCGCGCTCAGATCGGCTTCTGATCATGGCCACCAAATCCAAACCCGACTTTATGGCCCAGATGGGCGGGCCGGTTTTGACGCTGGAAAGCTCCCCAACCGGATACCGCATTACTTTTGCCGGCGGTGTTCGATGGGAAAAGCTGGCTGATTATCCTGACTGGGATAGCGCGGTCGCCGCTTTTCGCGAAACCACTCGCTTGACCAAAGGGGCGCGCTAATGACCGAGCATCCTTTCGAGATTGTTCAGGAAATGCCCGCGCCTTGGCCCATTTGGGCGCGCCTCCTGATCCTCATATTCGGCGCGCTTGGGTCTTGGCTTTTTATGGCCGTCCTGTTTGCCGCCGCCTTTGAATTCCTTGGGCTTTAGGAGCACAAAATGCTTTGCGCCGACGCTTACTTTTCATTGACTGACGACTGCACTGTAACCGCCAAACATTGGGGCCGCATTGGCTCTAAACGGGTCAAGATCGACCTGCGAAGCGCAAGCGGGCTCAACAATTGGGCCGCAACAATGTCGCTAAGCCAAGCCCAGGCGCTGGCTGCGGACATTCAAAAATTGATTGACGCTGAATTTGGCCCCGGCGGCGCAACCAACGTTGTGCAGCTCAATCCCCAGTCCGTCGCATGATCTGCGGCCACCCTTACGACGATCCAGAACTAGTTGCGTCGTTTTTAAACGACGCCATCACCGAGAAGGAATCTCAAAATGTACGATCCGACAATTACATGGGAAGGCAACAAGGTTCCGCTTTTCAAGGCATTTATCGCGGCCCAAAGCGCTGCGGAAGCAATCAAAAAAGCGTCAAGCAATCCCGCGTTTAAAACCAAATATGCCGACCTTTCATCGGTTATTGAGGCGGTTGTTCCCGCGCTAAACAAGGCGGGCGTCGGCGTCATGCAGTTCCCCCATTTCGACGGGGAAACGGTAACTGTGCAAACGGTGCTTTGCCATGAAAGTGGATCAAACGTCACGCATCGGTTAACCATTCGACCGTCAAAACTGGATGCCCAGGGCATCGGATCTGCGATCACATACGGGCGTCGCTATTCGTTGCTCGCTATTTCCGGCGCGGCGCCTGAGGACGACGACGGAAACGCGGCGAGCGGTCCTGTTGAACCCATCCAAAATGGTCAGCGTTTCGATACTCCCAAGCCTCCGACAATTTCAGAGCGGGCGCTAAAAGTCGAAAACGCGATGCGCGCAGCCCAGACCCTTCAAGCGCTGCAGAAAACTTACTCGCTCGCATCGGGGCTTTTTGCCCAGCTCGATACCGCAGACCCTGAACGCCTTGTTGAACTTGAAACGCTCTATCGCGAGCTTGAAGCCGCATTCGTCGATGCCATGGAAAGGGAACCTGCATGAGCGCCGTTTACGTATCAAGCAAGGGCCAGGCGATGGCTATTACCGACATGGCTTATCCATATTTGCGCAGCGCTCTGGCGAAACTGGAACGCGAGCAGCCTGACCGCGCGGACGAAATCGACGCCATGCGCGCCGAGGTCGCCAAGCGCGACGCGGCACACGCCGAGGCGACGGCGAATGGTTCCAACATGCCGCCGGAGCCGGTGGAGCATGTGAAACTTGCGCCCGTTGATCCGCCTACGGACGAGGGTTTTGAAGCTGTCAGGGTCCACGTTGAGGACCTCTTGCTTGAGGCTCGCAATTGGGCTGATGGCGTGATTGTGGAAACGGCGGACCAAGCCGAAGCGGTGGACTCGCTGATTGATCAGATCAGGCAATCTGAAAAACTGGCTGAGCGCTGGCGTGTCGCGGCGAAGAAGCCCTTAGACGATCAAATCGCGGTCATTCAGGACAAATTCAACGCCTACTTTGCGCCGCTGAAAAACAAGAAGCCGGGCGCCGCATCGCTGGCCATTAACGCCCTTCTGAAAACGGTCGAGCCATACCGGCTAAAGGTTTTGCGCGAAAAAGAAGAGGCCGCACGAAAGCTTCGGGACGAGGCAATCGCAAAGCAGCTTGCAGCGCAACAGGCCGCGCAGGCCGCTAATCAGGCCTCGATCGACGAACGAGAAGCCGTCGAGGCGAAAATCAAGGAAGCGGCGCAAATCACCCGCCAAGCCACATCTGCAGCCAAATCTTTGAATGTCGGGACGGGCCTTCGGACCTATTTCATCCCCGAGATCACCGACTATTTTGCCGCGCTTGAGCACTACAGCGCCAACCGATCAGATGAGTTCGAAGCACTGATCCTGAAGCTGGCCAAGCAGGACATCGACCAGGGCAAGCGCCAGCTTCCCGGCGTCAACGTCAAAGAAGATCAGAGGGCCGCATGAATCTGCGAGAGCCCTCAACCAGCACTGCCGGTTTTGTCGAGTGCATTCAGGCGATGCCGGATCCGCGCGCAGCTATCGGGCGGGATTACGTCCGAGGCCCATATGCGCCGCGGCGATCAAACAAGCCATATGGAACACGCCAAGAGCGCGCCGCACGGGACGCTGAGATTGTCCGCCTTCGGGCAAAAAAAATGCTCCTGAAGGAAATTGCTTGGCGTTTTGACCTTACGGAAGCGGCGATTTCGCTGATTTGCATTCGCGAGGGCATTCGATGAGCCGCGCGCTGTTGATTTTGGCGAATGATCAATTGCGTCAACGTGCGCTGCAATGGGTCGCAACCGCGCCGGTTGGCACTCGACTTGAGTTCAAGGCGCCCAAGCGCACGCTGGACCAAAACAGCATGATGTGGGCGTTGCTGACGGACGTGAGCCGCCAGGCGGTACACTACGGCGTCAAATACACGCCCGAAGATTGGAAGCTGATCTTTATGGCCGCGCTGTCGCGGGAAATGCGGACAGCGATCAATCTTGACGGTGACGGGATTGTCCCTCTGACCCGGTCCAGTGACCTGACCAAAGAGGAAATGAGCGACCTAATCGATCTGATTTACGCTTGGGGCGGATTGCACCACATCCAATTTCATCAAGCCAAGGACATTGCCGCATGACCCGCCGAGACTTTCAAGAGGCCGCGCGCCGCCTTCACTGCGTCGACTATGACGCGCTGATCAAGGTCGGGGTTTTGGACGAGAACGATCCACGGTGGCGGCAGTTTCGCAATAATCCGATAGGGTTTATGTTGATGAGCGACGATAAAGCCGCAGACAAACTTTGGGCGTTGATCACAGTCGGGCGTCCGTTCCCCTCGGAGCGCGCGTGATGACCCACACAGAAAAATTTCACGTCCGCAATTGCTGGACAAATGCGGTGAAATTTACTGCCGACATCACCTGCCCGCCTGACGCAAGCGTGTACGTAAAGTTGGGTTTTGCAGTGAGATGGGGTGTCGCGAATAACGCGGACCTCAGTGGCGCGGCCCTCAGTGGCGCGGATCTCCGTGGCGCGGTCCTCTGTAACGCGGATCTCCGTGGCGCGGTCCTCAGTGGCGCGGCCCTCAGTGGCGCGGATCTCCGTGGCGCGGTCCTCTGTAACGCGGATCTCCGTGGCGCGGTCCTCAGTGGCGCGGTCCTCAGTGGCGCGGTCCTCCGTGGCGCGGTCCTCAGTGGCGCGGCCCTCAGTGGCGCGGTCCTCCGTGGCGCGGTCCTCCGTAACGCGGACCTCAGTGGCGAGGACCTCAGTGGCGCGGACAAAATCGACCGACTATTGGCCGTTGCACAGCGTTTGGACGGATACGATTTTCATGCCTATCGCCTGAGAGATGGATCGGTGAAAATTGTCGCCGGGTGCCGATATTTCACGCCCGATCAGTTCCGCGCACACGTTGCCGTTGAATACCCAGACACGCTTAAAGCTGTCGAAACGCTCTCGATTATTGAGCACATTGAGCGCATGGCGGCGCTGTTTCCTGCGGGGGAGGTCACAGCATGACCTTTCGCCTCATCCCCACACCGCAAGACCTGCTGGCTGCTTACCTCGCGCCGATCACGGCAAGGATTGAGGCCGCATCCAAGGGCCACAAAGCCCGCGCGGAGCTCCAGCAGGCCAAGACCGAGGCGCTGCACCAAGTGCCGAGGAGCGGGCAATGATTCGCGATGACGCCAATCAACGCGCAGCGGTGCAGCTGGCTCGTCAGGTTCTGCGGGATTTCAACCGCCAGAAAAAACGAGAAGCCAAAGCCAAGCAGCGCCAGCAAGAAAAGGCTGTTGGGAAACGCGCCGCCGGTCAGCGTCAACCTCGCCTGAAGGGGCCTGCCTATTTGAATTTCATCCGCCGCCAGCCCTGTTGCGTGTGCGGTAAAGCTGCGCCCAGCCAAGCGGCTCACATTCGGTCAGGTTATCCAGAGGCCGGATGGAGGCCTACGGGCATGGCCGAGAAACCATCCGACCACAGAACACTGCCGCTTTGCTCTTGGTGTCATCTGGATGGCCCTGAGGCGCAACACAAGGGGAATGAATCCGCATTCTGGCGCCGACATGAAATTTATCCGCCGAGCCTATGCGCATCGTTCAGGCGGCAGTTCGAAGGGGATGAGGCATGACCCAATCCGAGCTGGATGCGCTGAATAAGCTGTATCGCACCATTGCCGCCCTGCGCGCCGAGAACGCGAGGCTGCGGAGTGTGCTGGAGATTAGTGAATCGCGCCCGATACAAGTGGGTGATCGCGTTATTTGGAACGGGGAAGCTGTTGGGACGGTTTTGATCGTCCACCGAGACGTGGCCTGCGTTCTTTACGACGACGGAGACACTTTAGACGTGTCTCTCCTTTCAGATTTAGAGCACGAGATTGAAGGTAACACCTATGACCGAACTTAACCCCACCACATGGGCGCGGACTATCCGCGAGATGACCGCCGCCGGAACGATCAGACAGGGCGTCTGGAATGCGGAGGACGAGGGGCGGCACATCGCCGACCTCCTTGGAGCGTCGTCGCCTGACGTCAATTACGTTGGGGACGTCAACTGCGCGGCGCTCTGTATGCCTGAGTGGCTCGCCGAACTGACGCCCGTTCTGTTTGACGGCGTGCCCAAAAATCAGGCCAGCGCCTACGCTCTACGTTACGCCGACGTTGCTGAGCGCTGGTGCGTGCTGACGCCTGAGGCTTGGGACCGCGTCTCTGTGACGTTCAGGGTCACCTGCATTGAGCAGGCGCTGGCGTCTGCTAAGGCGGTGCAACCGACGCCTAGACCAGATTACTGGGATGCCGTGCAAACAGCGTGCAACGACATGGTCGCGGCCCTGAAATCAGGCGACGCGGCTAGGGCGGCTGAGGCGGCGGCTAGGGCGGCTGAGGCGGCTAGGGTGGCGGCTGGGAGGGCGTCGGCTGTGGTGGCTAGGAGGGCGGCTGAGGCGGCGGCTTGGGCGGCTGAGGCGGCTAGGGTGGCGGCTGGGAGGGC
>JGI24890J29729_1001057_pt1 | contig 13677 bp, 18 predicted proteins | sample FreactcultureFD7_FD_29729 | JGI IMG/M metagenome (IMG submission 29729)
TATTAATTATTATTAATTATATATTATTAATAAGGGTATCATACTTTTATTAATTTGTCAATAGCTTTTTAAAATAATTATTATAACCTGTTTCTGGAATGTAATGAAGAAACTTCTTGACAAATACAATTACTTGTGATATACTATAATTAGAGACTGTTACTTTACAATCTTCTATCTAGCTAGGGTAGCTCCCGAAAAGAGAGTTGCTGACTCTCCTGCTAGTTATCTCTCTTCNGGAATAACTTCAGGAGTTATTATGTTAGAAGCTAAATGTGTTACTTGTGGTAACACAAAAGAGTATCACCCTTATAAACTTAATTGTAATTCTTGTAATGCTCCTAGAGCAAGAAACAAAAATTATAAAGAAAAATATAATATATCTTTAGAAGACTATGAAGATATGTTAATAGAACAATTGGGCGTTTGTGCTATATGTAACAAACGTGAAACTGTCCAAGACCATAGAACAAATAAAGCAAGAAGACTAGCTGTAGACCATTGTCATAAAACAGGTAAAGTAAGAGGTCTTCTGTGTTCTAGTTGTAATTTAATATTAGGTAAGGCTCATGATGATATATCTATATTGTCTAAAGCTATAACCTATTTGAGTAAATATAATGAGTGAGGAATATTTACAAGAAGTTGTTGATGAGTCCAAGAAAGAGGATGGCCCTAAAGGTAGTGGCTATACTTTTGACGGACAAGAGATTATGCTGGGCAGACGTAGAGGTCGCCCTTTAAAAGCTAAACATCACAACCCTGAATGGTTCCCTCAACAAACTAAAGTAGATGCTTGCACCCTCTATTGCATCTATGGTGACTTTGATAAAGTTGCTGAACTAACAAAGGTTCCTTCTGAAAAGCTACGTCTGTGGCATCAAGAACCTTGGTGGGTAGAAATTCAAAAACAAGTTTATGTTGAACAAAACGAGAATTTAAGTTCTCGCATTAATGAAGTACTCGATAAATCTCTTTCTGAGATTAAAGACCGTTTAGAGTTGGGTGATGTATTCTATGACCGTAAAACTGGTGAGTATAAACGTAAACCAGTCGATACAAAAACACTTGCCATTCTTTTTGACAACCTTACAACAAAACGACAATTGGTTCGAGGAGAGCCTACTGCTATATCAGCCAAGGTAGGTGTTGATGACCGTTTAAACAAACTTGCAGATGCTTTTGAGAAGTTTGCAAAAAGTAGATTAATAGAAGATGGTGTCATTGTACAAGAATCTATTGAAGAGGTAGAAGAACAAAATGAAACCATATAACACTGTACAAGAGTTTGCTCAATGGTGGTTTAGTAAAGGTGCTCCAATTAGACCTCCTTTTAAAGACCCAATATTTTTTACAGAGATGACTGGCTCTTTATGTATTTACAGAGAAGGGCAATATCAAATTGAACTCTACCTTGTTAAACCTAATATGGAATGTCCTTTCCATGCACACCCAGGAGTAGATAGCTACTTTGTCTATCTTACAGGTCATCTACAGTTTGGTAATGCAGATGGGACATTTACAGATACTTCTGAAGGACAAATAGAAGGAGCTGAAGGTACACACAGACTTTTAGGAGCAGCAGTAGCAGCAATCAATGGTGAGAACCATGCTGTCAGGACACATGCTCCTGGTGCTTCTTATTTAAGTTTTGAAAAATGGAATGAAAGACTCCCTGACTCTGTAGCTGTAAACTGGGTTGGTGAAACAGTTGGTGAACAACACACTTCAATAATTGATAAGGAAAAATAAAACATGATAAACACAGGAACAGCTCCAAAGAAACTAGCTGGCAAAAAAGCACCAGCAAAGCCAATGAAGAAGGGTCCATCTGACTCTAAGGCTAGGATGGCTCAAGAAGACTATGAGATAAAATTTGATGGTAATGTTAATTCTAAAAAAGCAGTTGTTAAAAAAGTTGTGGCTAAAAAGAAATAGTTGGAATTATCTGCTGAAATTATTGAGGGGTTTTCTGTATCCACTTTAGCTAAACGCTATGATGGTACAACTCCCACACCAGAGGCTCACCGACAATGGTGGGAACTCTGTACAAGTAAAGAAAAATTAGTAGCAATTGCAGCACCTCGGTCTCATGGGAAGAGCACAGCAATAACACATGCTTACACCCTTGCAGCAACGTTATTTAGAGAGAGAAAATTTGTTGTCATTGTAAGTGACACAGAAACTCAGGCAGTAAATTTTCTAAACGACATTAAAGAAGAGTTGCGTAACAATGATGACCTTATTGAACTGTTTGGTATCAAAGGTTTTAAAAAAGATACAGAGACAGATATTATTATTGAACTTAACGATGGGTATACTTTTCGTATCCTGGTTCGTGGAGCCGAGCAACGAGTCCGAGGACTTAAATGGAATCAACTCCGACCTGACTTAATTGTATGTGATGATTTGGAATCGGATGAACAAGTTCTTAACAAAGATAGACGTGAGAAGTTTCGTAAATGGTTTGACGGAGCTTTGTTACCTTGTATGGCAAGGCATGGGATATGCCGTATTGTCGGTACTGTTCTCCATTTGGATAGCCTACTAAATCGACTTTTACCAGAAGACTCTGATAAGTATTCAGTAATAGAACCTTTACGTACCTATAGTAACAACTCTAGAAGAACTTGGAAAGCAGTTCGCTACCGTGCTCACGATGAAGACTTTTCTAATATTTTGTGGCCTAGTAGATGGTCTGCAGAAAGTTTAGTTAAAGAACGACAAAGGTATTTGGACCAAGGTATTCCTGAAGTGTATTCACAGGAGTTCTTGAACTACCCAATTGATGAAGCAACCTCTTATTTTAAACGAGAAGACTTTAACGAGATTCCCAAGTTTGAATTAGAAGCTATTCATCATAACGAAAAGAAACTTGTTTACTACGCTTCTATTGACTTTGCTATTTCTACAAAAGAACGAAGTGATTTTACTGTCATTGTTATTGCAGGTATGGATGATAGAGGGATAATGTACATCATAGACATTCGTAAAGGTCGTTGGGATGCCTTACAGATTGTTGATGAAATGTTTGCAGTAGAAAAGAAATACTCTCCACAGTTGTTCATCACTGAACGTGGTGCCATTGAAAAGGCTGTGGGGGCTATCTTAAGGAGTGAGATGAATAGACGAGGTATGTTTATGAATCTTTATCCAATGACTCCTACCAAAGATAAACAAACACGTGCTAGGTCTTTTCAAGCTCGATTACGTGCTGGTGGAGTTAAGTTTGACAAGGGNGCCGTATGGTACTCTGAATACGAAGATGAATTGGTACGCTTTCCTAAAGGAAGGCATGATGACCAAGTAGATGCTTCTAGTTGGCTTGGTTTAGTCATTGACCAAGTTCACAATGCCTCTACCCCTGAAGAAGAGGAAAAGGAAGAATACAATATGTATATGCGACAACAATCTGATGAAGGACGTTCAAGCGTCTGTGGTTACTAAGGAAAACAATGGAACTAGACTTTGTAGAATCAATTGATAAACTAATCTCTTCTCCTAACATCGCTGAGATGATGGATGATGACCAACTGGTTGCTATTGGTGAACGTGTTGTCCGTGAATATGAAATGGACAAACAATCCCGTGAACAATGGGAAAAGAAAATGGAAGACAGCATGAAGTTNGCACTTCAAGTTGTTGAAAGTAAGTCTTTCCCTTGGCCTAATGCAGCTAACGTTAAATTTCCTCTTATTACAATTGCTGCTTTACAATTTCATGCTAGAGCTTACCCTGCATTGATTCAAGGTAAGAACTTAGTTAAAATGCGAGTAACAGGAGAAGANNCTGCTGGAATTAAACAAGCTAGGGCTTTACGTATTCAAGAACACATGTCATACCAATTGCTAGAGCAAGATGAAGCTTGGGAAGACCAAATGGATAAAGTGCTTATCACTACTCCTATTATTGGTTGTTCTTTTAAGAAAAGCTATTGGTCTCCAAGAGACAAATGCAACATTTCAGAAATGGTATTAGCTCGTGATTTAGTTGTAGACTATTGGACTAAATCTTTAGATACAGCTAATCGTATTACTCATGTATTGTACCTCAATAAGAATGACATTCATGAACGCACTGTTAGAGGCTTATACAGAGATATTCCTTTAGACCGTGCTCAAGCAAAAGACCCTAACCCTACTCGTGATAAAGCACAAGGNATTTCACCAGCAAACGATGACCCAGATACTCCTTATGAAATCTTAGAACAACATCGTTACATGGACTTAGACGGGGATGGGTATGCAGAACCGTATGTTGTCACTGTACAAAAAGATTCACNAAAAGTATTACGTATTGTCGCTAACTACTTTAAGAGTTCTATTGAAAGAAAAGGCAACCGAATTGTCTTTATTAAGCCTGAGCAATACTTTACTAAATACTCCTTTATTCCTTCTCCTGATGGTGGCTTCTATGACCTTGGTTTTGGAGTATTACTTGGACCTCTCAATGAGTCAATCAATACTATTATCAATCAGCTTATTGATGCTGGCACTATGGCTGTCACTGCAGGTGGCTTCTTAGGTCGAGGTCTTAAGATTCGAGGTGGCAATCAATCATTTGCTCCGCTAGAGTGGAAACATGTAGAAACAACTGGTGATGACATTCGTAAGAACGTATTCCCACTTCCTGTTCGTGAACCTTCTCAAGTTATGTACACCCTACTTAATCTATTGGTTAATTATGGTGAACGTATTGGCAGTGCTACTGAAATTATGGTAGGAGAAAACCCAGGACAAAACNCTCCTGCAGAAACTAGCCGTAACATGGTTGAGCAAGGCATGAAGATTTTTACAGGAATCTTTAAGCGAGTTCACCGTAGTCTTAAACAAGAATTTAAAAAGATTTATCGTTTAAATCAATTGTATTTACCACCAGAAACTATGTTTGGTGATGTTAAAGTATTACAAGAAGATTATAACGGCAACCCTGCAGACATTAGTCCTGCATCTGACCCTAACGTAGTATCTGATAGCCAACGACTTATGCAAGCTACAGCTATTCTTAATGCTGCTAAAGGTGCGGGTACAAGTGGTGGTGGATTTAATTTATATGAAGTTCACAGACGTTATCTTGAAGCTCTTAAAGTTGAAAATATTGATAAGATATTGCCAGACCCACAAGGTCCTAACGCAATGCCTCCTAAACAAAACCCATTACTTCAAGTTGAACAAATTAAAGCTGAAGCTAAAATTAATGTTGAGCAAATTAAAGCTCAAGTTAAACAAGCTGACATGGAGCTTAAAGGAAAACTAGCAGCTATGAAACTTATGGAAGAGGCAGAGCATAAGCAAGCTCAAATTATGAAACTTCAAGCAGAAGCCACTAAGATTTTGGCTGAAGCAGAAGGTATTGATACAGGCCAACAAATTGCTGTTATCAATGCTCAGATAGGTGCTGAAAAGGCACATAGGGATAGTCTCTTCCGAGCTGCTGAAATGATGTTAGAGGCTATGAAGTTAGATAAAGAGGAGTTAATTAATGAAGCAAGCAGTAACGCACCAAGAGTTTGAGGAATGGAAGAATCATTCGGTGACTAAAGCATTTTATAAAGCATTAAAGAGTAATAGAGAAGAGTTAAAAGAAAATTTAGTAGTTGGAATATACGAACCACATCAAGAGCTAGAAGTAAAAGGGATTTGTAAAAGCGTGTCAAATATATTAGACATGGATTACGAACAACTAATGGAAGGATATGCTAATGCAAAATAATAGTGGCATTATTCCAGTAGGACATCGTATCTTAATCAAACCCGTTAAGACTGAGAAAACAACAGAGAGTGGTATTGTAATTGAAACAGATGTTAGTGCTGATAGGGCACAATTAGCTCAAGTCAGAGGGACAGTTGTTGAGATTGGTAGTACAGCTTATAGTGACCAGCCAGAACCTTGGTGTAAGGTTGGGGATGTTGTTACTTTTGGCAAGTATTCAGGACTTATCTATAAAGGAAAAGACACTTTAGATAATGAAGAATACAGAGTTGTAAATGATTTAGATGTAGTTTGTATTCATAAAGAGGAATAAAGAATGAGTGAAGAATCAGTAGGGCAACAAACCGAGCAAGACAATGGCGGTGTAGAAAAAGAAGCACGAGTATTTGGTTGGGTTCCTAAAGAAGAGTTCCGAGGTTCGGATGAAGCTTGGGTAGATGCTGAAACATTCGTAAAGCGAGGTAAGGAGATTAATCCTATCCTTCGTGCTAATAATGAACGTCTCAAGAAAGAAATGGAGCTTGAGCGTCAAAAACATTCTAAAGAAATAGCAGATATTAAAGCTACTGCTGAAGAGTTTAAACAGTTTCAAAAAGAAGCGTATGAACGAAAACAAACAGAAGCCAAGCTAGAATTAGAAACTTTAAAACAACAACGTAAAGAAGCTATGCGAGAAGGTGATGCTGACCGTGTAGTGGAGTTGGAAGACCGTATAGAAGAGGTCAAGGAAGAGCAGGCAAAGAAAACAGAAGCAGCTCCTGCTGCCCCAGTTCCAGAGCAAACTCAAATTGACCCAACATTGTCTGATTGGATGGAAAATAATAAGTGGTTTGGAAACGACATTGAAGCAAGTGAAATTGCTAATGGTGTTGGTTCTTCATTACGTAAACAATTTCCAAGCTTGTCAGGAAAAGAATTTTTTGAAAAATTGGATGAACGTTTACAACAACGTCTTCCTGAGTTATATGAAAATCCAAATCAAGCAAGGGCAACAGTAGAAGGTTCTTCAGGTAGAGGTGCCCCCTCTTCTAAAAAGAAAAGCTATGAAAACTTGCCAGCCGATGCAAAAGCTGCTTGCGATAAATTCGTACAGCAAGGATTGTTTAAGAGCAAGCAAGAGTACGTTGACCTTTATGATTGGAACTAGGAGATAGATATGCCAGCAGCATTGACAGTAGAACAGAAGAAAGAGAAAGCATTACAAGTACGCAGTGCAGAAGAACGCACAGGTACAGAGAGAAAGCGTAACACATTTAATGGCACTGAAGGTAAATTGTCCATTGAACACAATCTAGGAAAAGAATGGCATTTACATATCTTAAATGATACTCCAGGCCGTATCCAAGCAGCTCTAGATGGTGGTTATGAATTTGTAACTCCAGATGAATTAAAAAGTGTTAAAACAAATGTAACGTCTCGAAATACAGACGTAGGAGATAAGGTACGATTTCTTGTAAACCCTTCTGCAAAAGAAGGAGAGCAATTTGGATATTTAATGAAAATTAAACAAGAATGGTTTGAAGAAGACCAACAAGCTCTACAAGAGAAAAACAATCAAATTGATGAGGCTATTCGTTCTGGGCGTAATCTTAAAGGAAGTTCTGAAGGATTCTATACCCCTAATGGTGGCATCTCTTATAAAAACTAATTCTGAAAGGATTTAATTATGGCGAACATTAATCGTCCAAAGGGCTTAAGCCCAGTACAAAATAGTGACGGTAGTCCATGGTCACAAGGAGCCACGTTATTTTACGTAGCTAACGATGCTTCTAACTCATACGCTATTGGTGACATTGTTCAACTAACAGCAGGTTCAGATGCTGTTGGTGTTCCAGCAGTTACTAAATGGGCTGGTACAGTTGCANCATCTACATTACCAGTTGGTGTTATTGTTGGTATTCGAGTTGCTGACCCTGGCACTTCATTAGTAGGTAATTCACTTGCTTTAGAAAAAACATACTTGCCAGTTAACTCAGGTGCTCATTACCTATACGTTGTTACTGACCCAGGTACTGTATATGAAATCCAAGGTGACTCAACATCATGGGCTACTTCAAATGCAAATAACAATTGTAACGTAACTATCACTGCTAACCAAACAACTCTTGGTAACGGTGCTCCTTACTCTAACACAGTTGCTACTGCTCCAGCTACAACTAACTCATTACCATTGCAAATTGCTGGGTATATCCAACGTGCAGACAATTCTGTAGGTGCTTACGCTGCATTGCTAGTTCGTTTCAACGTACATGCGTTCAATGGTGCTGCAACAGGCCGTACTGGCGTTTAATAGAATAATATAGGAGAAATAAAATGGCGGGNTTAATTACTACTGCAAGTCATCCAAAGGCCCTCTGGCCTGGTGTTAAACAATGGTGGGGTCAAGTTTATGACGAACATCAAGTTGAATACACTGACTTGTTTGATTCAGAAACATCTAATCAAAACTATGAAGAGGATGTTCAATTAACAGGCTTTGGTCTTGTTCAACAAAAACCTGAAGGTCAAGGCGTTCAATACGACTCAGAAGTTCAAGGTTTCACTACACGTTATACACACATCGCTTACGCTTCTGGTTACATTGTAACTAAAGAAGAATTGGATGATAACTTGTATGAGCAAGTGTCTCGTCGTCGTGCTGCTGCATTGGCTATGTCTTTCCGTCAAACGAAAGAAAACGTAGCTGCTAACGTATACAACCGTGCTTTCAGCAATACTTATGCTGGTGGCGATGCTGTATCTTTAGCTAACACAGCTCACCCTAACACTTCAGGTGGTACATGGGCTAACCGTCCTGCAATTGATGCTGACTTGTCTGAAGCTGCTTTAGAAGATGCACTTATTGCAATTATGGGTCTTCAAAACGACCGTGGTCTATTGATTAACATCATGCCACGTACTTTGATTATTCCACGTCAACAAGTGTTCAATGCTCAACGTATTTTGAACTCTTCATACCAAACTGGTAATGCTAATAACGACATTAACGTTATTAAATCTGGTAACTACATTCCTGGTGGCTTCAAGGTAAACCATTACCTAACAGCTCCTAATGCTTGGTTTATCCGTAACACAATTCCAGGCAAAACAGGTATGAAGTATTATGAACGTGTTGGCATTATGTTTGACCAAGACAATGACTTTGACACAATGAACGTTAAGGCTAAAGGCTACGAGCGTTATTCATTTGGTTGGTCTGACCCACGTGCTATCTACGGTGTAAATGGTCCTTAATTATTGTTAAGGTTATGCTAAATAACTCTTGACAAAAACCAATAATTATGGTATCATATTAGTAAGTAGGCTGAAAGAGTAAAGACCTTTCGTAAGTCCTACTTCTATTTTTATTTAAGGAACTATTGTGCCTACAATGAAGAATAGAGGAGATTTTAGTCTCCATGTTCCCCCGCAACAACCAAAACCTTTTGCATTTCAACCGCAAGGGCAACAAGGTAATAAGCCAGCAGGCCAGCCTAGTAATCCAATGGGAATTAATCCAATGGGGCAATTAGACCCAATGCAACAGCCTGTTACTCCAATTTAATTTGAGGTAAGTTATGTCATACGAACGTGAAAAAGAAAAGGGCAAACGCCCTGAAAAAAAAGTCCCTAAAAAGGGATTTAAAAAATAAATTTTAAAATCCCAATGACGCTCAAATAGAGCGTTGTTTAACAACGTCAAAGGAGATTTACAATGTCAAACCCAACCCGCTACCTAAGTGGTGTAGCTACAGTTCCTTCAGCACAACCTCTAGGCAACTACCCATTTCCAGACCCATTCCATACAAGTGGTTCTGCTAACTTAGATACATTTACATACTATTCAGATTATACAGATTTAGGCCAAACAGCTTCTTTTACTGTTACAGGTACTAGTTCTACATTTGCTTTGACCAATGGTGTAGGTGGCTATGCTATCCTTACCCCAGGTGGTACAACAACTGCTTCTTCAATGTATCGTACATATTCAGCTTTCCAATTTGTTGCTGGGCAACAATTCTGGTATCTACAACGTATTCAACCTTCAGCAGTAGCTGGTACTGTATCATTCAAGTTTGGTTTGCAATATGGTTCAGCAACAACTGATGGTATCTGGTTTACTAAAGCAGCTTCATCAACAACTCTATCATTAGTATCAGCAGTAGGTTCTACTAACACTACATTGGTATCTGCTGTTCAAACTGGTCTAACTGCTGGTGGTTGGATTGATGTAGGATTCTACTACAACGGTACTGACTTGTTAGTTTACGCTTCAGATGTTTTAGTAGCTCGTGTGCCTAACGTAACTATTGGTGCTTCTGGTACTACATTGACTAACGTATTGTTAACCCCATTTATTCAAATTACTCCTACAGCCACTGATACGTTAACAACTGACTACGTATTTGCAGCTCAAGAAACTACACGTTAATAGGAGAATAGCATGGCTAATTCATCCTCGATTCAAATCTTGGAAGACGGTGCGTCTCGTACCGTTATTAAGTTTGAGGGTATCCTAGATACTTCTGACTTAGCTGCTACTGGTACTATTGGTACGGCAGGGGCTCCTGCAGCTTCAGGNAGTTACACACTTAACTTTACCGAAGGGGCTTTGGTCCCTACTGTAGGGCAGTTTGTAACATTTAGTGACTCAACTACAACATACAGTGCAGGAACTTATATTACTAGCGTTGTTAGTTCTACACAAGTGTTAGTAAGTAACCCAGCTAAAACAGCTTCTACTGGATTAACAATTACTGGCACCGCAGGTGCTGTTGTTATTGCTGACCCAGCTACATTGTCTACTGTAGACCCTTCAGGTAGTGGTTATCTTAAAGCATCTAAACTCCGCATTGATAAAATTATTCATAATATTGAAGACCTTTTATCAGTAGATATGTTTTGGAACGCAACAACTCCAGTTCGTATTGAGTCTTTAGAAGGCCGAGGTAAAGGGGACTATCGTGATTTTGGTGGTTTACAAAATAATGCTGGTGCTGGTGTTGATGGTAAAATTACTGTAGCGGTAACTGATTCTACCTCTGCAGCTTGGACTACTAATGCTCAATTAGCTTTCTCACTTATTCTTTATTTATCTAAACAATATTAAGATGGAATATTTAGCATCTAACAATGCCAAAGAAATAACACTCCAAGCAATCATCATTAGAGCAGATGGTTCTAAAGAAGACCTTGGAGTTGTTTCTTATTGGAACAAAAATATATTTAAAATTTTATTATGGAAGGCTAAAAAATGGCTACGCTTTTAACAAATACAGGACGTGCGATTGTAACTAATCGTATTAATGGTGGGGGCACTACTCCTAACTATTTAGGTTGGGGTACAGGTTCAGGAACTACAAGTGCTACAGATACTACATTATTTACTGAAGTAACTCCACGTGTAAGTGCAACAACTTCTCAAGTAACAACCTCTATTACAAATGATACATTTCAAATGGTAGGTATTCAAACTGCAGGTACAACAGAAACAATCACTAACGCTGGTGTGTTTGATGCTTCTACAAGTGGAAATCTTTTTGTTAAATCAGATTTTACTGGTATTGCTTTAAACTCAGGTGATTCAATTCAATTTACATTTAAAGTACAGTTTAGTTAAGAATGACTATTCAGTCCATTGACTTTGAGATTACTAAAGACGGGTATACGTTAAAAGATGCTATTGTCTACGATGATAGCATTGACTCCTTCACGCCTGAACAAATCTCAGAGATGCAACAAAAACGCTTTGACGATTGGTATGCGATTGTGACTGCGGTAGAGGAGCCTATGGATGGCAACTAGATATTGGGTTGGTGGCTCTGGTAACTGGGATGCTACCACTACAACAAACTGGGCTGCATCTTCTGGTGGTGCTGGTGGTGCTAGTGCGCCTACGTCTGCTGATGATGTAGTCTTTGATGCTAACTCAAATGTCGGTACTAGTGCGTTTACTGTAACTGTAACAGGCACATCTGCTTCTCCAGCTAACTGTGCAAACTTTAGTACGTCTGCTTTAGATGGTGCAATGACGCTATCATTGGGTGCTACAGCACAAATAAGTTGTTATGCTTCTATGACACTTCCTGCGACTAATTTTACTTGGTCTGGTACAGGCGGTTGCGCTATATATTTTGTTTCTACTTCAACAGGCAATACTTTAACTACTAATGGTGTAACTCTTACTAATACTATTGCAGTTTTTGCAGGGGTTGGTGGAGCTTGGACTTTAGGTAGTGCTTTAACAGTAAATTCTGGAGTATATGTTAATGCAGGAACTTTTAATACTAATAACTTTAATATAACAGGTTCAGGTTTAGTAAGAAACATCAATACAGGTGCTACTACTATAAATTTAGGTTCTTCAACTTTAACGGTTACTAGTGTAACTCCTGTATCGCTAATAACAACTAACCTTACATTTAATGCTGGCACATCTAAATTTACCTGTTCTAACGCAAGCCCTACTATTACTGGTGGTGTAACATTTTATAATGTATCGTTTACAAGCACGGCACTTGGCGCAGTAACTATTACTGGTGCAAATACATTCAATAACTTAACTTTTGCTGCTCGTGCAGCTTCAGGATTTGGTGCGGTATTATTTAATACGGGTGTTACTAATACAGTTAATGGTACTTTAACATTAGGTTCTGGAACTACAGGGGTTGCTAGGTTACAAGTAAGGTCTGCAACTTTTAGCACTCAAACAACATTATCCGTTGCTACATTAGCTGCTATTACTGATATTGATTTTAGAGATGTAGTTGCTACTGGTGCTTCTGCTCCGTGGTCAGGTACTCGTATTGGGGATTGTGGTAATAACACAAATATTACTGCAACTCCTAGAACTGTTTATTGGAACTCTGCTGCATCTGCTAACTGGAACGGAGCTGTATGGTCAACTACATCAGGTAATACTGGTGGTACTACTACTGCCTTTCCTTTAGCTCAAGATACTGTAATTATTGATAACGCTGGATTAACAACAGGCAACACAATTACAGTAAATGCCAACTGGCAAATGCCGACATTAAATTTTTCTACTCGGTCTAACGCAGCAACTTTTGCAACGGGCGCACAAACATTATCTTTATTTGGTGACTATACTTTAAGTTCAGCAATTACTGTAACAGGTACTGGGCTTTTAACATTCTTAAAATATAGTGGAACTGCAATACTTACTTCTGCTGGAATTACATTTCCACAACCAGTTCAATGCTATGTAACTGGTGGTACATTAAGAATAAATGGCGACTTAACATTAGGTTCTACATTAACATTTACTCATGCTTTTGGCGCATTAGATTTAACCAATAATGGAACTGGTAACTACACATTAACTACAGGTATTTTTAACTCTAATATCTCTAATACTCGCTCCATTGCTTTTGGTACAGGTAACATTACAGTTACAGGTAATAATGCTACTGTATTTAATACAACTACAGCCACAGGATTTACATACACTGGAACACCAACAGTTAATTCAACATATTCAGGGTCTATAGGAACTAGAATTATAGCTTTTAATGCTATTGGGTCAGGCGGAACAGAATCTAATGCCTTAAATTTAAATGTATCCGCAGGTTCTGATATTGTTTCTTTTGGTGGTTCGGGTAGAAGTTATAAAAATATTAATTTTACAGGCTTTACTGGAAGTTATACAAACACTACATTTACAAGTTTTGGTAATATTATTTTTAGTTCTGGTATGACTGTGGGAAGTGGAGTATTTTTAGTAACCTTTGCGGCTACATCAGGCACACAACAAATAACAACTAATGGACAAACATTAGATTTTCCTATTACTCAAAATGGTGTTGGTGGCACTGTTCAACTTCAAGATGCTTTGACTTTAGGTTCTACAAGAACATTAACAGTTACATCAGGCACTTTTGATGCTAACAATAAAAACGTAACGACAGGGATATTTTCATCTAATAATACAAATAATAGAAGTATATTAATGGGTTCAGGTACTTG
>JGI24890J29729_1001058_pt1 | contig 13658 bp, 23 predicted proteins | sample FreactcultureFD7_FD_29729 | JGI IMG/M metagenome (IMG submission 29729)
GTGCGATATCTTGAGCACCGGCTAATTCAGTTGTGATGGATGCGGTATCAATCGCAGGCATTGCATCAATCCGCTTCTGTATTTTGGCGGCGTCAGCTTCAAGGCTATCGGCGCGGACGCGAAGTCGCTCGGCCTCATTCAAGAACCGTTCGCAATCGGCGATCAAGGCCGCGCGCTGATTGTTCTGCTCCGTCGCCGCGTTGAGCTTACGGATGAGGTCGGCTGGGTTGGCTTCCTTGGGCTTCGGTCCTGGCGGCAATGCGATGCCGGCAGCTTGCGAGCGCGAGTCTTTTGCTTTGCGGTTGGCGGCGGTGCGAGCCCTTCCCGGTCATGCGACGCGGATCAAACATTTCCTCGACCGTCGACGATCCGTCGCGCAGCGCCAAGTACATGCCGCGAAGCATCGGGATGTGCTCTAGCGTCAGGTCGATGTCGCCTTTCAAGCCGAGCGCCAAGAACACCTGCTCTGGCTTGACACCGAACTGCGCGAACGCCTTGAGCGCCTTGTCCTTGCGTTCCACGAAGGTCTCGACGTCGCCGCGCACGATGCGCAGCGCCTGCTCCCAGATCGGGTGCCAGATGGCCCGCGGCACAGCGTTGAGGATGGCGTTGCGGCGCGCGATCGAGGCCGCGGCCTTCCCGGTCACGATGATCATGTCGTCGTTGTAGATCTGGCCGTTCCTGCCGACGATGCGGCGGCTGTCGTGGATGATGGTGCGCCGGTTGGTCTGGAGGTCGTGGAACACGCCCTCGGCGTAGACCGCCTTCTCCTTGCGGTCGGTGTACGTCTGCCGACCGCCATCCACGCAGTTGCCCCATGCAGCGGCGAGGATGTTGGCAAATCCGATCGATGGACCGATGATTGGCTTGCCGCCCCTCGGCAGCGAGTAGATGCAGTTCTCCGCCGCCTCCTCGTTGTAGCAGGCCATCGTCTCGATCTGCTTGACGACGGTGTCGAGCACCCTTGGGTACTTGTGCGCCGTTGCGATGGCCTGGTCGATCTCGGCGCGTGCGAGGTCGACGGCGAGCGTTCCCTCGGCGAGCGCCCGCCTCGGGTCGAGGACCTCGTTGCCTTCTTGGTCGATCACTTTGCTCTGGTCATTCATGAATCTTCCTTTCATTGTTTTGATGATGCGTTAAGAGTTTGAGATTGCCTTGTATCGCGAGGCGTTCACGCCTAGTGCGAACCGCTTTCTTGGCAGTCATGCTGCGTCGGAGTTCCAAAATTCGGTCTTGAGGGCAAGCGTAGATATTGCCGAGATTTTCGGAGGTGACAGCCAACTCGAAGTCTTCGCTTTCTATCTTGATGAATTTGACGGGATAGTCACCGCGGTCCCTCGCGAGCAACACAGACACCATAGGCATGCTGTTGCCGGAATATTGGATAACGGATCGGATGCGAGGGCAACGCTGTTTGAAAAGGAAATATATTCTTGCGGCGATCTGTTCTGGAATGCCTCCACCAAGGAGATAGCGAACTTCATAGTCGCTGCCGCCGACATGATTCCACGGACGGTTTTTTGCGCGGTTCCAATTGTCCTGATAAAACTCAACCACATCGCGACCATATGAAAAAGTTACGATCAGGACGCCATTCTTAGTCAAGCACCTATAATAGACGGCAATGACTTCGGCCAACCAATCATTCGCTGGCCCCGTGAGATCAAGGCATATGGCGTCGAATTCACTGCCGACCTCCTTCGGCGGCCACCAATGGCCAGGCGATCCACTGCGTGATGGTGGACCGTAATTATCATCGTCAACCTCAATGAATTTTGAAATATCACAGCAGATGGCACTGTCGGCACCGGCTGTTCGCGCGGCTTCAATATTCGCTTGATCCAAATCAACAGCAGTTATGTGCGCTGACGGCATCAGTTCTCTTAGACATGCAATTTCTTCTTGCGGACTTGGTCCAGCAATCATCAAGATCTTCCACGCGCGATGATGCACGCGATCTCGCGCCCGTAATTTTGATCTGACAAATATCCAGTGCTCTCCGCGCACAAGGCGCTTCTCATCGGAGATAAAAGTTTTTTTCAATGCCATCAGAATCACCGGCCGAAATAACTCGGCATTTCTTCCAAGTAGAGTTCGCTCGGTTCTTCTTGCAAAAGCCACATCTCATTCGGACCGAACTTGGCCATATATTCGCGAAAATTAGCATCGGCTCTTGAAATGACTGCAGCGGCAACTTCTAGGATTGGATTAGCCGGTGAGATAACTTTGCTGTAAGTGACAGGAGCACCCTCGGCCTGCCACCACACGAACTGGAACGCCCACTCCTTCGCCGCGCACACGGCCTTGAGCAGCGTCGCATCGTGGTCGCCATGCACGCGGCCCTCCGCGACCAGCTTCGGGATCAGCGCACGGGCGTCGAGGTAATGCCGAGCTTGGACGTGGTAAGAATAATTTACGATACTGTCGATGCACGCGCGCTCGAACGCTTTGCCGTAGACGTTCGCCAGCGACTTCAGATCGCCGACGCCGCGCGGTTTCAGACAATCGATGCGCGCTTTCTTCGGCAGGTCGCCATCGCGCCAGAATACGCTTACCTCGTTGAGACCGCCGGTCAGTGCCTTCGCCAGCTTGGGGTTCTTGGCTATCATCGCCGACGCGATAGCGATGCTGTCGTAGGTGTCTGCCGGCAAAGCAATCAATCCCTTGGCGGCCGCGCGCTTGTTGGCTTCTTTGGTCAGTGCACCCTTCTCGGCTGCAGTCATGCCCTCATCATGCTCAGCCCCGCGCATGTAGCGGCGGTCGAACTCGGCCTCGCCATACAGTACTAGGACGTGAACGGCGGTACCGCGGATGGTAGCTGGCGTGTGTTTCTCTGGCGGGCGCATCGGGTTCATAAAACTGGACCACCAATAGTCGCTGGGATTCTTCGCCAGCTTGCGTTCGTCGGACGAACCGAGGGACGGATCTTGGTGGTAATCTATTTCCGGAAGTCCGAAGTACACGCCGGGTTCGCGAGGTTTAAGAAGCGCGCTCATTCCGCCGCTTCCTTCTGCTCCGCGACGTGCCCGTCCACTATGTGGAATCCCGGGCCGCCTTCATCCTCTTGTATTTTCGCTAGCCACACCTGAAAATTTTCCCGCTCGGCTAGTTCAGCTACCAGCTTGAGAGATTCAGAATCCAGCTCGGAACCTTCGTCGATTAACATCACGCGGAGTTCCGGATTTAATGCGATCCCGATGCCAACCGAAGCTCTGATCTTTTCCGCAGTCCCCGCCTGCGAGAACGGCAAACCATTAAGCAGCACCTCGTCGTCTCCGAACGACAGACCTTGAACTGGCATCTTGGCTTTGGCGATGGCGTCGCGCTTCTCCTTGTCGCATTGCTCGATGAAGGCGGTCAGCGTGGCGGACAGGCGCTCGGCCTCCTCCGCTTGGTGCTCATGCCGCTCGCGTTCCTCGTGGTCGCGGCGGATGCGGGCGATGTCTTGAGCGCCGGCTAATTCAGTTGTGATGGATGCGGTGTCGATTGCTGGCATCGCATCAATCCGCTTCTGTATCCTGGCGGCATCGGCTTCAAGACTATCAGCGCGGACGCGAAGTCGCTCGGCTTCATTCAAGAACCGCTCGCAATCGGCGATCAAGGCCGCGCGCTGATTGTTCTGCTCCGTCGCGGTGTTGAGCTTGCGGATGAGGTCGGCCGGGTTGGCTTCTTTGGGCTTCGGTCCTGGCGGCAATGCGATGCCGGCAGCTTGCGAGCGCGAGTCTTTTGCTTTGCGGTTGGCGGCGGTGCGCTCGTCGTAGGCGTTCTGGCGTTGCGCGGCATTGTCATCAAAATTGAAGTCGGGGACAAGAGATTTCACCCTTTCAAATTGCTCTTTCGCTGGAAGGCGTGCGAACGCCAGCGGGTCGAAGGATAAGTCTCCCAAAAGTCCATCAATCAATTGCTGCGGTTTTGCTCCAACTCGCGACCCATTCGCGAGTGAAACTTTGAGGTCCGTGGTGTAGCCGTCGTGTTTGTCCGCTTTGAATGTCCGCGTAATTACCATCTCGCCGAGGTCTAAGCGAATGATCGCTTGTTCAGTACCTTGGTGAATCGGCTTCGGCGGAGCAACGGCGCGACCTTTGAGCGCGACCCATATCGCATTCAAAGTTGAACTTTTTCCAGAAGAATTGCGCCCGGAAATCTGTACTAAGGCACCATCCGGTCGGATCGTAATGGCAGAAAGCCTCGCGTAATTCTGTGCGCGGAGTTCGATGATGTGCATGATTTAAAACCTAGGGTGCGGTGTGGTATGTGGTGGATTGGTTTGCGATGCGATGGTGGGCTCGGCATCGGGATGCTTCGTACTCAGTCATTGACGTATCTTAGCTTCGGTTCCGTGTCAAGTGTCTCACCTTTTCCATAGCTTCTTGAAGTGCTTCAAGGCGCATAGCATCAGTTGCATCATCAACAGAATTGAAGTCACAGACGAGACGCGCGGCGACACAAAGATCCCAGATGGCTTTATCGCGTTCAGCACTAGATTGCTCAATAACTTCGATTGATCTGGCGCGGCCTGCCATGCGACGGATGTGGCCGCGAGCTTCCAAGCCTTTGACGATGCGCGCAACGCCGCCTTTGCTCGCGAAAGCCTGCGCGATGCGAATCTCGTCGTAGCTCGGCGTGACGCCGTTGTGCTCCGCTGCGTATGACCGGATGAAGTCGAGCACTTGCTTCTCACGCGGCGTGAGGCCGAAGCTGGTCACGATTTATCTCCGCAGAGATTGTATTGTTCGAATAATACCGCAACCACTTTGCGCCAGTCCCGCGCATCATCCTCTACTTTGGAGGACAAGTGCACAGCAGCTTCGTATCCGATATCAAGAGCCAATAACGCCAAGCATATTCGTTCTCGACGTCGGACCTGTTTGGCGATAAGGCGAGGATATGGCCCGGCCTCGATAACGCGACGTTCATAACGCTTGCGCACAATCCACGCATCTGTTCCGCTCCGCTGGTGCAGCGATACGCTGGCCTGCGCCACCTTGATGGCGGACTTTATGGATAGACGGGCGAGAGGCATCACGCATCCCTGCTGACATATCGCACGGTGATACTTGCCTTGTTCCGGCGCACGTAAAAATCGCCGCCGTCTCCATAGCTAACGATAGCGTCTTTCTGCTCTGGCAGCGCCAACAAGTATTTGACGGCGCGCGTGGCCAAGATGAAATCGTCGAACTCTATGTCGAGAAAGATTATTTTCACGGATTATTCCTTGCCATCGTCAAGCGGCGTATTGGTCGGCGGGCCGCGAGGAAGGTCGAGGCCCTTGGTCCAATCATCCGGTGGGACGCCTGGGACATTGACGCCGTCGTCTGCGGTGCAGCCCTCCGTGATCGGCTGAACAATCAGCGCAGCCGTCTGGTCCATGGCCAACGGCAAGGCGTGCTCCTTGCCTAGTTCGACAACGATGGCCGCCAATTCCCTCACCGGGATGGCGACATAAGAATTGCCTTCGTGATGCATCGGGCACATGTGGATCTTCACGGCCGATAATTGGTCTACGCGGACGTTGTTGCTGGTGTCGGCCGGGTCGATTTGGGTGGTGACTCCGAACGTGGAGCGAAACCTCGGGTCGCTGTGACACGTTTCGCCGCGCTCGAACCAGCATGTTTGTGATTGGCCATCGCAACATTGGCTAACTCCGCTGGCGCTGTTGAAGGTCATGCTGGTGGCGACACTGGCAGAATTTGGATCTTCAGCGGTGCCGCCCCCGTCGCCACAGGATGCGAGCAGCGACGCGAATAAGCAGACAGCTGCCGCGCGCGTGGCCCGAAAGCTAATAGTTTGCAATCGGAGCATTCGTTCACCCTCCCAAAATCCCGCCCCACATGATAACCGCCGCGACGAACAGGAACAGCGCGATGCTTGACGCTAATCCGCTGACATCGCGCGACGGCGGCTTCTTCTGCCGCAGTGGCCTCGTGCGCCGGTAATCGCCCGACACGACCGTCTTATCCGCGATGGCCCGCATGATGCGCTCCAGCAGCGCACGCTTGTCGGCGCCGCCGTCGATGTCGCGCGACGTGGCGAGCGCTATCTTCTCCAGAGTCTTGCGCTCCAATCCGCTGAGATCTTTGAAGTTGATTATTGCTGCGGTCATGATTTCCTCCGTTTTCGAACCAAACCAGTAATCATCTTGTTGGCCTTCGCGCCGGGCCGGTTGATGTCACGCATGCCGTGTCGTCTAGCTTCGGCACCAGAGCTAAAAACCGGGACATCAGTCGTGTAGTCATAAACAGCCGGGTCTAGCTTGTGCGGGAATCTCAAGGCCAGCAACTCGCGCGGGTCGTGACAAGCGAGCCATCCGGCGCATAAATTGCCGTCGCGCTGATGGCACATGAACAGCGCCGGCGACTGCGCCCATGTGGGTCCATCATAACTTGGCAGTTTATCGTATTCATGCTGCTCCCAAATGCCGGACGGCACATCACGGCGATATGGACAAGAACCGCATGGGACCGATGCAACATTGATGGTCATCTGTTCCTCCCGGCGACAGCGCGTCTTAGATTGAATAGCGGCGAGCGAACACGCCCGCGCGCTCGCCGTAAATCAGCGAGCGGGACACGGCATGAAAGCCAGCCGGTTTCTTCCCAACGAATGTTTGCTGTTCCGCTAATGATGGAGCGGATAATGCCGACGTGGCGGCGGTCTGCCTTGTCGTACACGCGGTCGCCGAAATGTAATGGAGCGCGCGTCATACATCACCCTATGATGATTGCCGCCCAACCGATAAGCGTCACGCAGAACAACACAACGATTATCAATTCGAATGGTCCTAATTCACGAATGAACTTGAGCATCTCGATACCTCTCGTCCCATTGGAATCGATACTCGACGTCCAACTCATTCCCCCGGTAGCCCCTCGCGAAAAGCGTCGCCTTGAACATATCGTCGCTCATCCGATAGGCGCGAAATTCTTCGATGGCCGCAGCGAGAATGGCACGCTCAATTTCAGCGGCACCTTGCGGGTCATAGCGGCGGTCGGTCATGAGTTGTTTGTCCAAAATGCCAGAACATTTACGAGCAATGTCAGAAGAAACACGGCAACGAAGGTAAGGTCCAAGATGAACCACAAGGAAGAAATCGTGCCGAAGATGAGGTCATGCGTGATGCAGACCAGCCAAACTAAAACCGCTAGATTAGTGGCTACGGCAAGGTATCGCGTCGCGCTCATGGTTCATTGTCCTCGGCATATTCGCCAACCGCGAGCGGATGCTTGCAACCTTCGGTGCAGAGCGCGCCGCAGACGCTGCAATCGCCTGATTGGAAACGCGGGTGTTGATTGACGCGGCCCGCGTAATTCAATTGGCACGGCGGCGGCTCTGGGCCGAGAAATTCATCGGCAGGATTGGTTGCCTTCCATGAGTCGTAGGTCACAGCCACGCACTCAAATTAAAATTGCGCGTCACCGAATGCGCGCGGCCTTCTTCAAGAGCCATCTTGGCGGCGGTGTACAAATCGGCGTCAATGCCTTCCATGCCTTTGAAACAAACATGCCAGCCGATTTCGCTGACGCGCGCCAGCACAGTGAGACCATCAGCTATCACGCGATAACGGCTAGGCGCGTATTCAACTAGCGTGCCATATGTGCCGTTCATGGTTCGATGCCACAGATAGCAATTGACGATGGTTTCGATTTTCTCTGCGGTGTTCATTGGATTGCTCCTCAGTATCGCGGATAAAAAGCTTCGGCGCTCTGCTCCTCAAGCAATTCGATTTGCTCTTCCGGCGTAAGCGCGTGAGGATTTTTGGATTCCGCGCAGGATGGGCGCGTGATTGGGCGGCGCGAGCCATTGCGATAAGTTGCAAGTTCGGCATCGCGGATTGTTTTTGTGGTTGAGGTCATGTGGTGGCCTTTCATCGGTTGAACCCTATCGGGCAAAAGCAATACTAGCCGATGTAAAAACCATGTCAACAGAAAAATCGCGCTTTTATCGCTTTGAAATGTAAAGGTTTTTCAGACTTTGCGGAATTTGCGGCCTTTCGGCCAGCGGGAATTGCCGCGTAATGGGCGCGAATGCCAGTGTTTCCGCTTAGGTTTCGGCCGCGCTTTCTTCGGCTTCGTAAGGTCTCGCCACTTCTCCGGTTCTTTCTCTATGCGGCGTGACTTGGCGACGATGGAGGTGTCGCGTTTGGATTTTTCTTTGTGCGGCTCGCGCAACATCATTGTGATGTTCCACCAGGCGTCTGAGCCGCCTAAACTATGAAGGTGGTTATGATCTGGCGAGAATAATTTGATGACTTGCTTGGCTGATACCTTGTGGGCGCGTAAGTCGTCGCGTTGTTCTTGCGGGAGCAAATCCGCCAAGGCCGATGCCAGCAATTCAGGAAGCGGAATATACCTTCGCGGACGCTTCATCCGCATGATTGCCCGAACCATACCCACAATTCTTTTCCATCGTGCTTGTACGTGCCTTTTATTTTGAATGGAATTTCAAGCAGAGGATTCCCATCAACAATGGTCACATCCATCTCATTCGAAAAATAGACCCATTCCTGACCGTGATAAGGACCACCCATGCAGCGTCCCCTGTATTGCAGTGCCATTAGCTTTTCTCCTTTGACTGATGTGGCGGCGTTTCAACTGCGCTCTTTAACAAATAAAGCAATACGTCGGCTAATCCACGTTGGGCATCGATGATAGCGTTTATCTTATCCGGCCAATATGCATCTGAAATTTGGTCTGCTGCGTTTATCCGTTCCTTGATTTGCGCCAGGAGAATTTTGGAACGCTCGATTGAACCGGACATGATGTTTTCTCCTTTTTCACTCATCGCCCCAAGGCAAATCCGGCGGCTCTCCCGGCGCGGCTATCGGTTGCTGCTCAGGTCGGCGCGTAGATACCGGCAACTCGTCAATCATGTAGACTTTGCGATCCGTGCGCCAGACAAAATCTCCCGACTTGACTATCAAGTTCCGCTCATCCGGCAACCAACTCTTGCTCGCCCGGTAAATCTTCATCTTGATGCGCTGGCGCACGGTCGGTGTTATATCCTCATGGCCGATAACCAGCTCCAGCATCTCGTCCTGCCAATCCTTGATGGTACAGCACAGTTCGCCCTTCGGCGGGAATGGTGCCTTCTTGATGTCGTCGTCGGTCGGCTGTCGGCCGCGCTTGCGCAGCGCGCGCACTAGGCTCCGCATGATGTCCTCGTTGGCCCGGTTCAATTGTGCCCAGCCATCGGGAACCACGCGCTTGACCGCCGACGCCGCGGCTGCCGTCTGCAACGGGAGGACCACGCAAGAACTGACGTCGTCGCCGTCCTCGTCCTTGCCGAGCACCACGCGCTTGAGCACGAATGACCCGGACAGCTTGCTCTCGCCGTCCTTCTGCTTGACCAGCGTCCAGGTGCGCACGGTCCGCGTAACCGTGTGACCATCATCGGCCTCGCCCTCCGCCACTTGGTCGGACTCCAGCACGGCCACTCCGGTCTCGACGTCGGCCAGGAGCGACGTGTGGCCGCGCGGCCTGTCGCCCGATGCCGGTGTGTGGTGCACCAGCGCGACGTGCGCGCCCGTCTCATCCACGATGCGCCGGCAGCGCTCCAGCACGCGCCCGACGTCTTGGTTGGCGTTCTCGTTGGCGCCGCCGCTGGCCGCATTGAACGTGTCGATGACCACGAGCTCCAGCGGGTGGTCATAGAACGCCGTCCACGCCTTGATCTCCTCGATCAGTCGCGTCGGCTCCGCGTCATCGGCGTAGAGGTTGATGCGCATCGGCAGGTAGACGAACGGCAGGTCTTCGCCATCGAGTAGCCGCTCGTGCTGCCGGTAGGCCCGCACGCGCTGATCGAAGCCGTCGCCGCCCTCGCCGGTCTGGTAGACCACCAGCCCAGGCCTGGCGCGGCGGCCCATCCACGCGAGGCCGCGCGCGATCGCCAGCGAGGCGTCCGTAAGCAGGAAACTTTTGCCGCAACTCGGTGGCCCATACCATAGCGACACCGCACGGCGCTGCAGAATGCCCTTGACCAGCCAGTCCACGCCGGAACGTCCGCGGCCGGCGTCCACGAAGCGCACCGCCGAATAGGTCGAGACGGGAGGCTCTGGCGACCATTCTGCTAAACTATCGACTATCTCAAATAGCTTTGCCGCATCACCGCCAGCCTGGTCGCGCCAATCGGTAACATCGCCGCCATCCGGGCATCCCCTCCAGTGGTCGGGCCAGGATAGAACCTTGACGGATGCCGCGACGTTCTTGAGCGACAGCGCGACCTCGTGCCCGCGCTTACGGCCAGCAGTATCGTTATCGAGAAGTACGACCACATTGGCGTCGCGTAATTCCTCGGCGTGCTCTGGTCGCCAATTACCAGCACCGCCGCTGTTAGTCGTGCAGACCATTCCCCATTCGACTAATGTCTCGCAATCGCGCTCGCCCTCGACACAAAAAATGGTGCGTCGCTCGTTTGGTTCTTGCGCTAACTCCTCGCGCAGCTCAGGCCAGCGGTAGAGCACGTGCGGCACCGCCTCGACCTCGATGCGCTCCGCCCCGGTCCACCGCGCGACGCGCTCCTTGGTCGCGGCGTAGAAGTTGCCGTCGTTCCCGCGCAGGAAAACGCCCTCGCCGAGGCCCCAGACCCAACTCTGCTTGTTTCGGTCCTCGAGCACGGGACCGTAGGGGCGGCGCTGCAGGAAGGACTTCTTGCGCCGGCCGTCATCGCCCAGCCACTCCTGCCGCACCACCTGATAAAGCAGGATGCCGTCAGGAGTCAGATAATCGTAACTCGCCGTTATTTCGCGGGTGTGCGGTCGCTGCGTTTCGACGCGGCCTTCATGCGGCGGCGGCTCAGGGCCTAACGGACCGTTAGCGTGGCCGTTGGCTTTGGGCTTGCTGCCTTTCGGCAGCGGCAACCCGGCGAGCTTGGCCAACGACTCGACTGCTTCTTCAAAGGTACAGCCGGTGGCGAACATCTCGAAGGCGAAGATGTCGCCACCCTTGTCGCCCTTGCCGAAGTCCCGCCAGACGTTCTTGGAGGTGTTGACGCTCAGCGACTCGTCGTCGACCGCCTTGTACTCGGCGCTCCCGGCCTTGCGGAGCTTGTAGCGCCGTTGCACTACGTTGATGACGGGCAGCGCAGCCTTGAGCTCCTCCAGAAAGCGGTCGGGAAAGCGCATTCATGTTTCTTTTTAGACTGCGGGTTCAACAAGTGTTGCCGTCATTTTGTCCAAAAGCGTAGCATTGCCGCTATCGCGTTCGGCTGAGCGTAGATTTTCAACGGCCTGCCGATAATAGGATGGCTTGAGTTCGGCGCCGACAAAACGGCGTCCCATTTCAAGCGCAACATAACCGGCTGTTCCGATGCCGCTGAATGGCGAAAGCACTATATCGCCGGGATTAGTCCATAGATCAATGCAGCGCCGCACCGGCGTCAATTGCAACGGCGAGATATGCCGCTCGTCCTGCTCGTCCCGCGCCATGCGGTGCGAGAGCACTTCCGATTGGGCAATATCCATCCACACAGGTTCGGCATATCGCTGCCAGATGAATATCGACTTGTGATCAGTGAATGTGCGAGCACGGCCGAAATCGTCAGGCTGTTCGCGCCATGACGCGCGCGCTTGTTTGGTTAATTCGGCATCTGTAAAATCGTCGCCATAATAGGTTTCAAACACTCCTCCTATTGGTTCGTCATTCTCGCCAGGCTTTCGCAATGTCACGATACTGTCGCCGACTGCCATGCGACTCATAGCCGAATCTTTTGTTATCTGTTTGTGCAGCAAGCCTAACGCTTTAGTGCGCTGCATCGCTGAGACTGGATCTTTGCGAATAAACACACGTGAATGGTAGATAAATCCGGCGTCTTGGCAAACTCGGATATTCTGGCCCGGAAAATCTCGCATACCGATAAAGCCGTAGCGCGTAATTGATGTCGGCAAATCCATGCAGTGAATGCTGATAAGCCGTCCCGGTTTGAGCGCACGAAATACACCGTCGATCACGAAACGATAGTGATCCCAAAAGACTCGATCATCGCTATTGTTGGATACGTCGCGCGGGCTATCGCTGAAGGTGTAAAGCGAAGCAAACGGCGGCGAAAATATTGAATAATGCACACTGCCTTCCGGCAACCCGCGCATCATATCAATGCAATCAGAATTATATAGCGCCCAGCCTTCGCCTTGCGCTTGATTGAGAACTTTCACATCCATGTTGGCAATTCCATTTTAATTGTTGGATCGTACGGCTCTTTATTAGTGCGGCCTAAAACTTGTTCTTGCATCAGATCGCGCATGTGAACCGCCATCGCGTCTTGCATTTTGTTGAACGCGAGTTCTTTGCGTCGAATGTTCGCGACTATATTGCCTTCGAGTTCAGAGGCAATGAAATATCCTTCGACATCGCGATGTTGACCAAAGCGCCAACAGCGTCGAATTGCTTGATAGATTTGCTCAAAACTGTCGGTCAGTCCGACAAATACCATGCGAGCACAATGTTGCCAGTTCATGCCATGGCCGGCGAGCGAGGGTTTGCTGATTAGAATGGGTGGTCGACCGTGCTTAAAGCCGAGCAATCGTTCGACTTTGATATCGGTAGAATGTCGGCCGGCGACCTGTAATGCGCGCGGTATTGCATCCTCGATAGCATCGGCTTCGCTATTGAGATTGCACCAAATCAGCCAAGGTTCATTCGGCTCACGATTTACGATATCGACGGCTGCGGCAACGCGCGCTTCGACGGTATCGCGCCGCACGCCAATGCGTTCGCTTAAAGTAGAAGCCATGAACGGGAAAAGTTGGCCAGCTATTGGTGCATAACCGGCGGCAACATTTATTTGATGAAGATTGAGCGATGGCAAATCGTACTCCGGGTCGTCAAAACCCAAATCGCGCGGATGACGAACAACAATGGCCCATGATGCAAGCCAGCGCCAGAAATCATTAGCGGCGTGCCGTTTAAGTCGCCAGCCATCCGCTCCAGCACTATCATCGTTCGCTCTTATCGAGCCATCGTGAACAAAAAACATTGAAAGCATTTCTTTGGATGTCATGACGCCAAGAAATTCTGCATGCTGTCCTAATTCAGCATAGTCGTTTGGTGCTGGCGTCGCTGTGCAGCAGAGGCGCCATGGAATCGTTCGGCATGCATCGGTCAGCATAGCGCGCGTCTTGCCATCATGTGATTTAATAATACCGCTTTCATCCAAAACGATAGCAGCAAAATTATCAATTTTGAATTTCTCGAAACGCTCGTAATTCGTGACAACAATATTGCTGCGGATGCGCGAAGGATCGCTAGCATAAGCTACCCCATCGATATTAAATTTAGTCGCTTCTGCGACGGTCTGCTCAGCGACCGCGAGCGGCGTCAATATCAGCACTGGACCATCTTCATGGTCCGCGACTGTTCGCGCCCACGACAACTGTTGTAGCGTTTTCCCTAATCCGGTTCCTTCAAACAATGCAGCGCGCCCGCGACGAAGAGCCCATTTTGTTATCGCGGCTTGAAACGGTTTTAATGACGAAGGAAGATTACGAATATCGCTTAATCCGCTCGATTGGACTGCAAAGCTTTTTTCGCGGAGGAATTGTTGATAACTCTTAATCATCATTCGGTCGATTCTAGTTCTAAGTCTTCCGTTTCCTCCATCGGCGGTTTCATCGTTGGCTTCTGATTGATCTCTGGTATCGGCACCGTGCGGTTCTTCTGCACGAT
>JGI24890J29729_1001059_pt1 | contig 13649 bp, 21 predicted proteins | sample FreactcultureFD7_FD_29729 | JGI IMG/M metagenome (IMG submission 29729)
CACTAGTAAGGGTATAGAACGGCTGCACCCTAACCATTACTCTTCACCTTATAATTCACTAAACACTAATACAATTAACAAATTATCCAATAAATACGGCTTGACCCCACAACAAGTGTACCGTATGTTCCTACATAACCACGCGTATTACTTACAGAAAAAGTCGGGACTATCGACACTCGGTAAATTAAATATCCAGTCCAAAATAAATACTCTACCTAACAATAATAATGAACCTTACAGGTGGAAAGTGTATAAAAAGACCTCAAATGGAGGTTGGCGTCGCGGTACATTTGATGATATAAATACGATTGTTTTCATACCACCAGAACGCATGAGACGGTTCCCTTTTTTACGCAACATGTTGATTAAAACACCTAACGGAGTTCCACCTGGTAATTATATGACTGTGAAAAATATGAATTCAGTGAGAGGAGGTAAACTGTTCCAAGCTAAAACAATGCAGAATAAGATTGAAAAAGCCGGTCGTCGCACTCGGGGTATAGAAGCAGCTCGGAAGGTTCTTTTGAACTTGTACGCCAAAGTTGCTGAAAGACGGCGAAAGTTGACTGGTTTTAAGGAATTGGCAGGTTTGCGGGGAAATAACCGCCGTGCAGGGGCAACGAACCGTGGGGCGAGGACAAATAACCGCGGCCCTGTTTTGCGTCTCGGTACTGAGGCCTATCGCCGGAACTTGTTGAGGAGGGCTGGATTACCACCGAGTTTTAATTTCGGTAACACCTCGATGTTACGGAAACGGACAAGAGCACCTAATGCTAACAATGAAGCTCGTAAGGCGCGTGAAAAGGCAAACAATAATGCACGCAAATCAGCCCTTGCAGAATGGCGTAGACTTATTAACCAAGCTGAAGCAAATCGCCGGCGTGCAGCTGGAACTGCGCGCAGAATTACATGGAGAAGAAACGCCAATGGTAAAGTAATTCTAAGAGGGCCTCCTACAGCGAATAATTTCTGGACGACAGTTTCACAGGCAAATCTCAATAGACTTATGGCTATGCCGAATGGTGAAGCTCGTTGGGCACTGTTGCGTGAATTAATGGCAAAAAAGAAAAATTAAGTCTTGTCCCCGGACCCTAAACACGACGAGACCCTTCAAACAAAAATGGAAGCGGCAGCTCGTGCATTCCGTGATGGCCAGGAGATTACCGCTGAAATGCGGGAGGTGCTCAAGGGTATGGGTGCCAAAGTCCCCGTGTTTACAGCTCTGAATGATAGTCACGCCCCCAATCTGTACGAAGACGACCTGTTTGTTTTGTACATCAATCATGCTTTCCCGTATCCCGAACTTTATCCCGGAAATGAAGCTCGTGCCGGTTTTGGATATGTTCATATGCTGGCGTGCCCTAAGGAACGCATTTATAACGCGTCTGTGCTCGAAATGAATGATATTCTGCTTGTCGAGCACATGCGCAATAAGGTGTCAGAACTGGTTGACACGATCGAATTTCGAAAGAAGGTCTATGATGTTCTTTCAGACCAAATGAAAGATGTTCCGGACGAATTCAAGATCCGATTTGAGAAAGATGGCCAAAACTGGCTCAATAACACTGACCGGTTCAAAATGGGGTTCTATTTTCATCTTCATCCTACCCATAGCGTGGGCCATCTCCACATGCACTGTGTGACTGATAACATGAAAACCAGTACACACCACGACTATCACAACACGCCCGTCGTTCAAGTTCTGAGCAAATTGCAGCAACAGGCCTTTGAAGCCTGTCTTGAAGGCAAGATGTCATACGCCGAGAGCCGTATGTTGGCTGGTTAGTTTTACTCGACGCTTATCTTGTCAGAGTCATTTTCACGAACAAAGATGACACATGTATATTTAGTACCAGATTTCACCGGTTGTCCCTTGTGTGTGTTTCTGTGCGTCAAAAGGGGGCGGTAAAACACAGCTGATCCCGCATCAGGTTTTAGCCGCAAACCACCATTTGACTCGAACAAAAGTTCACCCCCTTCAAAGTCGTCATTCAGGTAGACAACCAGGCACCCAATTCGTTCGCCACCGAGATCTCTGAATTCTGAACACGAGTCATTCTGCGAACACATGGGCCGCTCACCACCCTTGTCATTTTTTAAGATAAGGGGGGGTTCGCAATTTTCGATGGGTTTGCCGCTCATCTTTGCAGCAAGCTCGACCAGACGAGGAACAGCGGGGCACCCCTCTTGTAAACGAATGACACACCGGCACTCTTCTGGGGTGAGCACATCTGGAAGCACGCGAGGAGGCTCGCGGACCGGGTTGAAAGGCTCGTACGCTGACCCACGGCGCATTACGAGCACAAGGATGAGCAGTACTAACAGAAGATTGATCACCGTTCTCATCTAGTACAACCCAATACTTTTTTCTTGCCCAAAATTAATGAATATACCCAGACTATTTATCAAGTACTCGAAAAGTCACCCGCGACTCGTGAGACAGCGGAGTGATTTTGTCCATTTTCTGAGCGGTGGCATGGCGGTCAAGCTGTTTCTACATGCCCAAAAGATCACTCCAAATGCAAAAGTCAAAACAACCTCAGATTTCGATTTTGTATTTGCAGTTCCAAATAAACTGACATCAACCGAAATGAACGCGAAATTCAAATCGATGGATCGTTTGATGAGTCAGCATGTGAATGGGTTCAGTGCATGGCTTTCACGAAAGTACAAAATTCCGTCCCAAATTACAAAAAGTACATTGGTCCCCCCAGTGACTTACAATCCGATTACTAAGAAGAAAATTTACAAAGTGATCCAATATAAAATTGAAATTCCGGGGATGAAACCAGAGGGACTCGTCGACGCTACATTGACCCTTGTCCCCGGTGTGCAACGCGACCAACTGTTTCACAGGTACACGGCAGCTTTCGGCATGCCGATCCAGCGTGTCAAGTACCTGTACAAGGGCGTGCTCTCCGTGCTCGCAAGCTCTTTCAGCTCTTTTGCCATGAAGAATGCGTCACTCGGGTCGAGAAACCCACTGACAGGGGCCAGAGCTGAAAAGGGGATCAAAGATACCGCACGCGTCGCAAACCTGATCAAGGCTCAGACGAGCGCGACAACAGCCGCCAAAAAACTGGTCAAACACATCCAAGCGGGGAATGTCGAAAAGGCGTACAAGGCAGCTAACAGGGTCATCAAGAACCTGAACGCCTCGAAAAAATCTGCATATAAAGTAGTATGAGGTGCACTGCACAAACCGAACAAGATGTCCACCGTGAATGCATCGAGTCTCTTGTCAAACGGGGATGGAAACTCGTAGCGCACGAATGGGTGGTTATTCCTCGTAAGGAAAAATACGGAAGGGGTGACTTGGTATTTAAAAAGGGTCGCGAGTATCGCGTCATCGAGTGCAAACGCAAACCCCACCCGAATGTTTTTGAACAGGCTAAATTTTACGGAGCAGCATGGAAGATGCTGTATGCCAAACCAGGGTACCGCGTAAAATATGGCATTTGGACTTGTTCGCTCCGGCGGACACTCGGAATCGTTCGCGATCCGAGACGGATCTGTCGCAGAAAAAATGCGTGCCGGCAAATCAACTCTTTTCGAGCTTAATGGACCGCTTGAGGTACTTTATAGTCTTCGTGAGACTCTCCACCTTGTCTGCAGCCACCTCCATGTCGAGCTCAAGCTTGAGTGGCTCAATCTGCATACGCAACTCATCCAATCGAAACTTTGGTGTTTTGTTGGATGGCTTGTACGCCTTGAACGCCTTTTTGCACTCGGCATAAACCTCCTTTTCAACCTTCAGACGCTCCACCGCAAACTCTAGATCCTTCTCCAGGGATTCAATCGAAATCTGACTGAGATTCGCCTTTTCCTCATCTAAAAGCCGCTCGTACGCACGAACAGCTACGCCGATATTCTCATCACACGCCTCACGGAGAGCCGCGGCAGTGCCCGGGCACTCGTCCCGAATCATATCCAGTCCGGAATGGAGCTCACCCTCAAAGTACTCGAGAACATACTCACACCCGGATGGCTTCAGGGGCATGTCAGACTTGCGCGCCTTCCATTTGCACCCATCGGCACAATACAGGATGTTATTGTCGTCGAGTGCAAAGCAGATGCCCCACCCCATTACATAAATATGTAATTATTTCCTTAAGTTAGTGTAAGATGGCGGCGAGCAAATTCGTGTCTATCCTCATGAACTCCCGGAACCAGGCGCACACCTTTCACCTGACCACTTCGTCGTACGCTCAACACAAGGCGCTCGAAAAGTACTACGAAAAGATTGTGGACCTGCTCGACGATTACGCAGAGGCGTACATGGGCAAGTACGGACGCATTCGGAAAATAACCATGAACTCGCGTTTTATCAGAGACCCAAAGAAGGCGCGTCCTTACTTTGCATCCCTGCTTAGACGCATCCGCGCACTCAGACTCCCAAAAGACACCTACCTCAAGAATATTCAGGATGAAATTACAGCACTCATCCGCAAAACCATGTACATGCTGACCCTCAAATAAATATCCCAGTACTTGATATATGGACAACTTGCCAGCCAATGTACTCGCTCGTATTGGAGCACAATTAAGAGCTCGAAATATGGCCAGTCTAGCCCGGACATCAACAAATATGAGGGGACAATTTATTCCACAAGTGCGGGAAAGACGAGCAAACACCAATGCTCGACGAAACACATTCGCAAAGGTCGCTCGAGCTCTGGGTAAATTTAAAAAAACGCGTCCGAGGTATCACCCCGCCCAATCAGCTGTGTACAAAGCCATTACGAATTTAGAAAGGAACCGAGGAATGAACCTTTCTGAACTCAAGAGACATGTTTATAGTACAAACCAGGCGCGTAATTTTGGGTTTGTCACGCGTCTAGGACCGTGGTGGGTAAATACTGCAAATCACAACCAGAGAAACATACCACGGACCATCACTCTCATTCACAATACAACTGGTCATTTATACAGACTTGTATATAATCCAAATACACGGAGATATAATCTACCACACTAGTGCAAGCGTCTGCGATTCAGCTCGGCGCGAAGTGACGCGAGCGTGTCCCGACTCATCTTGGTCTGATAAGGAGCACTTGTCAAGTGCTCAATCATTTTGTGAAGTGTAGGTGTGTTCTGACGCCGTAAACTCCAAACAGACAATAACTTGTTACGGGTTGCTACATCTGTTTTGAAGTTTATTTTGTTCAAGAAATTCTGAATTTGATTTGCAGTTCCAGATTTAATCAGATTATTGATGACAGAATTCATGTGAGCTCTCATCGCCATCATGAGTTTGCGTTTAGTTGTCACGTTCAAATTTAATCCTAAACCGAGTATCTTTGATATTTCGCTTATGTTTCCCGAATTAATCACCTTCTCAATCCAGCCATGTACAAGGATAGATTCTATATTTTCATTCAAAAATGAATTATTAATAAGATTACGGATATTATTGAGAGAGTACATTTTTACTATTCTGTGAGCTGCGATCCGACCCACATTTCCCCCCTGTGCAAGGTTATCTGCAAGGTTATCATTCACCCGACCCAGTCTTAACGCACTTTTACGGACCAGTGGTTTCCTAGGTGAATTGATTTTACGGGGAATCGCTGGTATGTTAAACCCAACAGTTCTTTTCATTTATAAATTAAATTCACATTTTAATTGCCCGACCGGTGTACATACCACTGTCACTGAGCTCCCCGTGGACAAACTCGAAGGGCCAAAATAGGGTCTCGCGTGACGCACTCACCTCGTCTGGACGCCTGTACTCTGCATGCGGGCCAGTGAGGTACATGGGGAATGGGCACAGTGCAGTCGTTGGTCCCCACACGACCGTGTTGAACAGGTGCTCCTCGATGTTGTTATATTTCGGATTGAAATTAGGAGGGTTCTCGCAAAACTCTTTGAAAGCTGGTTGACTCAAGACCCAGTGTCGATCACTAATTCCGAAATGAAATTCAGAATTCATAAACCAGTTGTGGTGGACATCCAACTTGGGATGTTCCCCGTACCACATATGGTCCTCCCGTGTCAAGATGTACTGGTCGTAAACCTTGGGTACATCTTGAAACAGACGCTTCCGATGCTCGATGACGCGCTGTGCGTTCACAGTGTCACCACGCGGATCCGAATGGATATTTAAAATAGAATTGCGCGTGTACTCGTTCAGTTTGAGAGAATCTGGACCACAAGTCACCAAGTCTGCACCAAGCTCATCCAGTACATACTTTTTGAAATTAGGCCATGTCAGCTCTGGATAGCGTATCTGACCCATGACACATACGACAACTTTCATTAAATGTCAAGGTCCCTTGATCTTTATTTCAACGCGAAACCGAACGAGTAAGAGGTTCCCTCACTTCAACTGTGCAACCCTTCGGTGCAAATTCGTACTGATTTTTAAACGCCTCACGGGTCTGCGTATAGTCTTCTGATACGACTCGCCACACCTCCTCCATACACTTTTTGTGGTCAATCACGCCGTCAACTGGTTGGAGGCAGTTTCCGCACCACATTTACTTTAAGAATACGCATTCTTTTATATCAATGAAGTTCATCTCACATCGCGGCAATCTCATTGGACCATACCCCGACCTGGAAAACAGGCCCGAGTACATTGAGAATGCTCTTGATTGCGGATTTGAATGCGAATGTGACGTCTGGTGGAAGGATGACACTTGGTGGCTCGGACACGATCGCCCACAGTACATGATCAAAAACGAATTTTTGACACAGGAAGGGCTATGGATCCACGCAAAGAATACTGATGCGTTTCACCACTTGAACCACCTTGATAACCTAAACCGGGTTAACAACTTTCGCCGCATGAACTACTTTTGGCATGAGACGGATGCGTACACGCTGACCAGTAAGGGTTTCATCTGGGCCAATCCTGGATCCAAGCTGACGAATGAGACTATCTGTGTCATGCCCGAAAATGCCGAACCAATTTACACGAAAGACGAAAAGGCGCAATGTTTTGGGATTTGCTCAGATTACATAGTTCTTGAGAAACTTGAGGAGATCCGCCGGAACACCTAGACCCCACATCTTTTTGCAATTTTGAATCTTAATTTTTTTCGAATCCGCAATCGCCTCATTGTAAACAGGTGCAATGTAAAACTCCCCATTCGTCCGGATGTTCTTGACAATCATCTGATTCGCGTACCGAACAAAGTCCGAGCCCTTGGTCCAAAAGTACACACCAGTATTGGCGTGTGTGCTGATCACCTCCTTTTCGGCCACGCGCTCAACGAAACCCGATGGTCCCACCGAGGCATAACTCCACTTTTTGTCGCTTGGGTCAGTCTGCTCAAAGGTGGAAATACACCCGTCGACGCACATGCTCTCGTACAAAAAGGCACTCGAGTCCCACTCCAAAAACTGGTCAGAGTTGGCAATCAACAGGTTCGTGTCGTTGTCGATGTACGGGGCGGCCAACAGAACAGAACACGTGGCCCCCTCAGTGACTCCGTCGGTCGGCACGATCATGCAACCAGGTGCAATTCGCTCAAGAATTGCCCGAGTGTCGTACTTTTCAAGATGGTCCTGTCGTACGATGAAAATGTACTGACCATCGATGTTCAGATTCTCAACAACGCGCTGAATCATCGGCACACCCTGAACATCGATTAGCGGTTTGGGAAGTAGATACCCCTCCTGCGCAAACCGACTTCCGTTCCCAGCCATGGGGATCACGACATTGATGCGCTTCTTCCAGCGAATGTCCATAGTGCCCAAGCGTACTCTATTAAGGCTCATTGCCTTTATCAAAGCCTTGTCGATTGCATCGAGCGTGACATCCGACCTCGATCCAACCGGCAGGACGTGCGCACATGACATGTACGCCGCCTTTTTACCGATGGGTGAATCCTCGACGACAAGTGTCTCCATGGGGCTCACACCCGCGTGAACCATGCACCGAAGGTACATTTCAGGGTGAGGCTTGGGTTGTTCCACATTTTGATTCGAAATTAGAAAATCAAAAAGATCTATGACCCCGAGTGCCGTCAAGAAAGCCACCATGGTCTCCTGGATGGAGTTTGAGGCACAGTACACCTTGAGCCCCCGGTCACGAAGGGTCCTCAAAAGAATTACTAATTTAGAATCAAAATTTATGACGGACGGAATGAGCTTGATGGTGTTCTCCTGCTTCTTTTTCCAGATGTCATCGTGAAGCTCCCTGGGAAGACCCTTCTCTTCAGTCAACATGTTGAGCTTCCGAGTGGTACTTAACCCGTCATACTTGGCAAGGTGCTCATCAATTTCAATTTTAAATTGAGGATCCAAAGCATCGTTCATAGCCGTATAATGCAAGTGTCGAGAATCGACGAGGACACCATCCAGGTCAAACACTATCAATTTCATTATGGAATAGGGAATTAAACTTTTATTTAGAAGATATCCACACCGGAAGTCCAGCTGTCTGAAACTCCCCTGTATCAACCTTCAGGTCCTTTATTTCTGACTGTTGTTCTGTAAACACAATAAACCTCGTTCGTGAATCTTCCGTGTACCTGAATGAAGGAATCACAGGATCGACAAGTTCAACACCTGTGACGACTTCGAAATAAAAATTATGATACTCGCCCATTTCAAAGTACCATAATTTCTTTTGGTTCATGTAATACCTATACTCTATGGGCCGCATAGGCTTTGGATCAAACTCGACCCGAGGGAGTTTTCGAGGTGGAAAACCCAGTGCGCGCCTTGTGTCTATGTCCGCGTGCTCTGCGACACGACTGATGATCATACTTACCATTTATTCTTCGACATCTTCTTAAGAGCTAACGCAGCTGCGACATTGTTCTGGTGGTGCAGTTTTTTCATATTGTTTAGATTTTTAGCAAATTTTGACGCAAGTTGTCTGACGGCAGGGCTTGGGTGCTGAGCTGCGTGGTGCATAATCGCAAACTGTTCGGCGATACTCTTCGTGGTGGGCATTTAAAAAGAGTGAACATTTTATTTATAAAATGGACTGTAACAAGGAAATCATTAACCTGATTGAGTCTCGTATGGAAAAGGGTAAGAAGCAGTACGGTCACGGGCTTTTGCAGAACGCTGGGTACGACTGGGTCCAAGAGGCGCTTGAGGAGGCACTCGACTTGTCCATCTATTTGTCGGCAAAGTTGATTGAGATCAAGTCGCTCCAGAGACCGGAAACCACCAATCGATAATTTCACATATGCGAATTCCGGTATAAATGAGTGCTGACATGACCCTACCGGACATTTTAGATTTTTTGTCATATATAGCCAAATATGAAAGTTCCTTGAGCTCTGCCATATGTTGTTATACCGAACTTACTTTTATTTGCGCCTTGTACCACTCAAAAGTCTCCTTCAATTTTGTTTTAAAATCGGGATCTTCCTTCCACCCAAGTGAATTGAGCTTTGAACTGTTGATGCAGTAGCGCGAGTCGTTATGTGGGCGTGGATCCGGTACATATTCCGGGTAGTTGTAAAGTCCTGAAATTTCGACGAGCATCTTGTACATTTCTAGAATAGAATACTCGAATTGTGTGCCGATGTTGTACGTCTCACCAATTTGCCCCTTGTTCAAAATGACATCGACCGCACGGCACACATCTGAGACATGAATAAAGTTTCGACGCATTTCACCCGTCCCGTGAATAGTCGCCGGTTGTTTGTTCAGAATTTGATTGATGAAAATAGGCACCACCTTTTCAGGGTACTGTTTCGGCCCAAACACATTGTTGCCGCGCGTGATGATGCACGGCAAGTTGTAGCACTTGCTGTACGCCTTGACATAGAGCTCGGCAGCCGCCTTGCTTGCAGCGTAGGGGTTCATCGGGTTCAGTGCTGCCGACTCGTCACATGTTACATGACCATCAACCTCTCCGTACACCTCATCCGTGCTCACATGCACAAACTTTTGAATCTTGCCATAATTGCGAACCGTCTCCAAGAGGACATGCGTTCCGAGCACATTGTCCCGTGTAAACTGGAACGACTGCTCGAAACTCAGATCTACAAACGACTGTGCCGCAAAGTGAACGACATGGGTGGGCTCATGCAACCGAAACACCTCCTTCATAATCTGTTTGTCCGTGATGTCAGCGAGAACAAGCGTGTACTGTGGGAGATACCCAACCACATTGTCGATGCGTGCACAGTAGTCACACTTGTCCACATTTACAATCTGAATTTCAGGGTACAACTTAAGAATGTACTCGATGAAGTTCGAACCTATAAACCCAAGTCCACCAGTGACGAGGAGCTTCATGCCTTGATAAAGCTTACAAGCTTTATATGTAAAATGTCTGCAGTCGTCACATCCGCTGGTCGTGAGGTGACGCTGGATGACACTGATGCGCGTGTCAAGGCGCATCTGAGCGACCCCAAGGGGTTTGCACAGTTCATCATCCGTCAGATTAACACCGAGCGAATCTATGACACTTGCCTCAAGGACAAGAAGGATCTGACGATTCTGGACATTGGCGCCAATGTGGGACTGTTTACTCTGTACGCACAGGACTCGGCCAAGCGTCTGATTGCAGTCGAGCCCACCCCGTCCCACCAGTACATCTTTGAGAAGCTGACTGCAGCGAGCACGAATGTGGAGCTGGCCAAGGTGGCTCTGTGTGACACGGACGGTCCGGTTGAGTTTTACATTTCAGATGAGAATTCGACGATGAACTCGATCGTGAACAAGTATGGTCGGTCCATCGATGTGGAGGGGCTGTGCCTCAAGAGCCTGCTTGACAAGTACGGTCTCGACAAGGTGGATTTCTGTAAGATTGACATCGAGGGTTCGGAGATGCGGGCCGTGACGGTTGAGACGCTCGGTGCCGTCTTTGACCGGATCGATCAGATTTTCATCGAGTGTCACGCGACCGTGCCTCACTTTACCCATGCGGACATTATGGCGAACAGGGTCAAGATGGAGGAGGTGCTCAAGACTGTAGGATATCAGATCAAGGTGGTGAACTTTGACACCATCCACGCATTTAAATCGTAGAACCGAAGGTTCTCTACCAGCTTCGCTAAGAACAGTCCTCCGGACTGGTAGCATCTTAAAGCTTAGGGTGTCCTAACTTGTAATGAAGGTACTCGTGACGGGTAAAAACGGATTCATCGCGCGTCACCTTGTCGAAAAGCTCGTTTTGAATGGTCATGTCGTACGATCCGTCATTCGTGTAACACCCTCGGGGATGGTGACAATCTTGGATGAATTTAAACCCCAAATTATTTATCATCTCGGAGCTGAACTCAAAGACTCGCACGAGATGTTCGATTCCAATGTAGTACTCACACAGTTTATCATCGAGTGGTGCATCAAAAATCCAGTTGAGCGTCTGGTTCTGTTTGGGTCATCGAGTGAGTACGGCAATGTGAACAAGCCACGCTCGGAAAGGGATCTTCCTCTCCCGACCAATATGTACGAGGCGACCAAGTCGGCGACCGCCATGCTCGCCCGAGGTGCAGCTTACCAGTACAACATTCCTATCATGTTCATCAGGCCTTTTACGATCTACGGCGAGGATGAAAAGCCTACAAAACTCACTCAAATTTTGTTTCAAAAAATGAAAGACGGGACGGTCCTCAAGTTGACTGATGGATTTCACGACTACATGTACATTGATGATTTCATTGAAATTTTGTTAGAAGTGGTTAAACCAGGTGGCACGGATCAGTTTACGCTCGTGAACATCGGTACCGGATGGCAGACGACCAACATTCAGTTTGTGAATACGTTCCAAAATGTGACTGGTTACAAATTTCCAGTTGAAATTGTCGAGGGTGTAGGGCCTCCGTCATGGATGGCAGACACGGCTCTTCTTGAATCAAAATTTCGGATTAATTTGGACCAGGCTAGAAACCTAGAAAGTGGGATAAGGAGGATGGTATCTGCATACAAAAGGAAGAATGGAGAAGAGAATTGTTGAGCTGACCCACAAGCACAAGTTGGGACATCTCGGTAGTTGTCTGACGGCTCTTCCAATTTTGGATCACATTTATAAAACAAAAAAGGAACTCGACATTGTTGTCCTCAGTTCGGGTCACGCGGGTCTGGCCCTGTATGTCGTCCTTGAGAAGTATGAGGGTTGTGACGCTGACGAGCTTGTCGAGAAGCACGGGGTCCACCCGAACCGCGACCTCGAGAATGGTATTTTCGTTTCGACGGGATCACTCGGGTGTGGTATCCTAGTCGCGGTTGGATATGCAATTGCTAATCGTAAACGAGATGTCCATGTTGTTGTGTCGGATGGTGAGTGCGCGGAGGGGTCCGTATGGGAGGCACTCGCATTTGCGTACAAGTCGAACCTGAAGAATCTCAAGGTCCATGTGAATATCAATGGGTACTCGGCGTACGATCCCGTGAACAAGTGGTACTTGTGGCTTCGGCTCAAGACATTCTTTTGGCGTACACAGGTGTGGTTCACCAAGACACCACCGGTTGCATTCCTAGAGGGCCTGAAGGCGCACTATCACGTGATGAATGACGAGGATAAAGATAAACTGACCGACATTTTGAATGCGGAAGCAGTTTGCAAAGATGCTTCACGAAGCGATGGGTTCCGACTCGAGAATCTTCTTACTCACTGCGGATCTTGGGTATGGTATCCTTGATGACATTCGGCGTGATTTCCCGGAACGAGCAATCAATGTAGGGTCGTGTGAACAGTTGATGATTGGTATGGCGGTTGGCCTTGCAAACTCTGGCTTTTTTCCGGTGTGTTACTCCATCACCCCTTTCCTTCTGTATCGCCCTTTCGAGATGATTCGCAACTATGTCAACCATGAGAAACTTAACATCAAATTGGTAGGGTCGGGACGTAACAAGGACTATTCACACGACGGGATTACACACTGGGCCGAGGATGACATGGCGATCATGAAGTGCCTGCCGAACATCAGCCTTTTCAAGCCGAAGGAGTTGACAGCCGACGTGTTCAAGACGTTTCTGTTTTCAGACAAGCCGGTGTACTTAAACCTTAGCCGGTTCTAGAGTGTAATGAAGATTGTATTTACGACCCTTCACACCGACAATTATCAGTCTCTTGCGGATGTCACACTCGAACAGAACAAGCGCAAGTACTGCGAGCTTCACGGATACCCACTCGTCACCATGACTGATGGGTGGCTTTACGAACGCAAGGCGATTGGTTTTGACAAGATTACGCTCATTCGGGACGCACTCAAAAAGCACCCAGATGCAGATTGGATCTTTTTTAGTGAGAGTGACGCCATGATTACGAATTTTAAAACAAAATTGGAACAGTTTGCAGATGAGCGGTTTCATTTCATCCTGCCGGCCGACATCAATGGGACCAACTGTGGGAATTTCATGCTTCGTAACTCGGAGATTGGACTGGCGTTTCTGAACAGCATCGAGTGTGCGGGATCAATTTACAAAGACCATCCCATGTACGAGAACCAGTACATCCAAGACTGCGTGACAGGAACCTTTTGGCGGTCGGTGATCAAGGTGGTCCCACAGCGGCTCTTCAACTCGTACGATTACACCACCATGCCCAAGTACGCGCATGTCGAGCACAAGGATGCGATCGGTGTGAATGGGCAGTGGCAGTCGGGTGATTTCATGATCCACTTTCCGGACAAGAAGCTGGACGAGCGAATTCAGCTCGCTAAATTGTATTTAGAGAAGGTGATCAAGTAATGTGTAATGCTCATAGACACATTTATGTTTTACAACGA
>JGI24890J29729_1001060_pt1 | contig 13639 bp, 28 predicted proteins | sample FreactcultureFD7_FD_29729 | JGI IMG/M metagenome (IMG submission 29729)
AGTGAAACAAAAATAACATTTTGTATTCACAACATTGCACATTTACCCGATTTTTTTTCCACATTGGTAAAAATTAACAATTTTTGACAAAAATTGGTGGTTTTGTCTATTTTTTGTAATTTTATCATAATTCAGTAATATGCAAAAAAATTGGTGGTTATTTCCAGCAGCTATTGTAGGTTATATACTTTATAAAAAATACGTTTTATCACAAACGTTTTCTGTATTTTTTAAGTCTTTGGATTTTTCAAATTTATCATTATTTAATCCTACATTAAATGTAGTAGTGCAAGTAAATAACCCTACAAATGTTACTGCTGACATTCAACAAATAAAAGGAAACTTATTTTTAAACGGTGATCAAGTTGGTACAGTAATAGGTATTACACCTACTGTATTAAACATAGGATCTAATTTATTAAGCATACCAGTTACTTTAAATTATTCTGGTTTAGCACAGTATATAGAAACGTTTAAAACTGGTGGATTCAAATTAGATTTTAATGGCACTATAATGGTAGATTATATTACTTTACCATTAGTATTTAGTTATTCAATCTAATATGGTAAGTAAAAATACATTGATAGGTAAACTAGATCCATTTTTAGGTAAAAAAGATGTTATAGTTTACAATCAAGATACTACAGATATAATTGATGGTTTATTAAAAAATCATCAAAAATATGAAAGTGAATACGACAAAATATATAGATATTTTGTTGAGGATGACAACACAGATCAAACTGCATATAATGTTTGGTGTTTTTTAAAGGACGATTTGAATTATGTAATCGAACCAGAAAAAATGCAAATATTAAGAAGTCCAGCAGCAATTTTATCTGATAAAAACGGAATAGATTGTAAAGGATATGCAACATTTGCAGCTGGGGTTATGTCAGCTTGGAAACGTAACGCAAATAAAAAATATGATGTATATTATAGATTTGCAAGTTATGATGCTTTTGATAAAACACCACAACACGTGTTTGTGGTAATTAAAGAAGGAAAAAATGAATACTGGATAGATCCAGTATTAGATGAATATGATCAAAAAAAACAACCTTATTTTTTCAAAGATAAAAAAATCAATGATATGGCATTAATAGCTTTAAGTGGTGTAGAAATGGGTAAATATGCACAATCTAATAAAAGGATGGGTGCAGCTGGTGATTTTACCAGTGATGGTACTATTATAGATACAACAGCACCAACACCAAGTTCAGGTTTTGATTGGACAAACATTTTTGGTAGTTTATTAAATGCAGCACCAAGTTTAATAAAAGCAACACAGCCTACACCAGTTTATTCTTATGGTACACCAGTAACAACAGCAAAACCAGCAACTGCTACTACTGGTATTAGTACAAATACTTTGTTATTGATTGCAGCAGCTGGATTAGGTGTATATTTTTATACTAGAAAAAAACGTAGATAATTGCAAGATATTGGTTACATAGGATATAAAGAAGCTAAAATTGGTTTTGGCGAAGCAACAGCTGCAACTGGTGGTGCTGCATTTCCAGTAACAGCTGTAATAGATGCTGCTGTTGCATTAGCACCTTTTATAATAAGTTGGACTAATAATATTTTTTCTCATCCAGCAGCAGATGCTTTAGGTATTATAAGTGCTACAAAACCTTTATTGGTTAACCAAGATCCACAAACTAGAATGGCTACTGTAATAGCAGCTAGTCAAAAAATTAGTTCAGCTGCAAAAGATGTAGATGCTGAAAAATGGTTATTATGGTACAGACAATCATACCCAAATGATTATACTGTATTAAGTCCAGATGCTAAAACATATTGGAATAATTACTTAAATAGTATTAGATCTAGTCATAGGGATGGTAACAATATGTATTTTAATTTACAATCTGCTATGTTTACTACTGATCAAATTAACTATAACTCATCACCTATACAATCTGTAAGTACAATATTGAGTAGTACTGGTATAAGTACTAATACGATTATTTACGTAGCAATAGGAATAGGTTTATATTTATTAATAAAAAAATAAAAAAATGACTGCTTTACAACAAATTATTAAAGAAGCTAAAATATTAAGAAAGAAGAATCCTAAAATGGAATGGAAAAAAGCAGTGGCACAAGCTAGTGCAATTTATGCAAGTAAGCATAAAGGAAAAAGTCCAGTAGGAAAAAAACATAAAAAAGTAGTACGTAAAAAAGCTGCTAAAAAAGTAGGTACAGTAAAACGTAAAGTTATACGTAAAAAAATTGCTAAAAAAAGAAAACCTACTGAAAGAGCAGTTTTAAAATCTATAAAAAATGCAGTTAATGTTCAAAAAGCACATATGGGCAGTTTACATAAAGCAGATCATACTATTATTACAAAATATAAAAATAATATTGAAGAAATAGCAAAACAAAATCAATATTTAATGCAATGGCAATATGCTTTAAAACAACAACATACTAAAGCTAATAAAATTATTTGTAGAAATAGAATTAATGAAATTAAAAAATATATAAGTGAATTAAAAACACACGCAAGAGAATTAAAAAAATTATTAAAATAAAAATTTTCCTTAAACAAAAATTAAAATTCAAAAAAATGGCTAGAAGAAAAAAATCTCACGCAAAACGCCACCATACAAAACGCAGACATAGAATGTCTGGTATTGGTGGAGGTTTAACATCAGCTGTATATATCGCTGGTGGTGCTGTATTAGCACAAGTAATTATGCAAAAATTAGTAGATCCAATGTTTACATCATCTACAACATCTGCAACTACTAAAGGTTTAATTGATGGTGCTACACCTATTGTATTAGGTATGTTAACACCTAAATTTATCAAAGGTGATATTGGTGCTAAATTAGGTGCTGGTATGATTGCAGTAGGTGGTTTAAATTTAGTAAAAACAACTGGATTAATTTCTGGTATTGGTGCTAATTATTATTCAAACAAACCAGTTCGTAACATTGCTGGTTATTCTGCACATGGTGGTTCATACATAGCTGGTGTACGTAACGCTGCTATAATGGAACACTGTTAATTAACTTTTTTCACCTTTATTAATAAAATAAAATATAAATAAAATGGCTACACAAATGGGTAATAGATTAGTGTTTGAAAATGCAAAAACACTGATCCAACAATTAGGTTACGATGCTTCTCACGCAGTATTAACACCTTCATTTTTACGCAGTGAGGTACTTTTAACTACCACATCTGCATCATATCACGTACCAGTATTGGTCAATGATAATACCAATGGTACACCGACAATTAGGGAACAAAGGCTTGCTCTCCAAGACCTATTTCTTGTTAGTAGTATACAATTTTTGTTAACAAGTGGATCTAGCACAACTGGATCTGCTAAAAATTATACTTATCCAAACTTAACAGCTTTTCCTACTGGTGCTGCTCAGTTGTATAATTTTTACAATGGTTACTTTAATATTCAAGTAAATAACCAAAACGTGTTACCAAAATGGAGTATTTTACAACATTTAGACGTTCCACAACAACAACAAAATACAAACTTTAACGTTGCTTCTGTAACAAGTCCAGCACAGTTTGCATTAGATCAAGCTAGTTATGATGATTATGCTTTACAAGTTTGTGAACCTAATATCGTGTTAAACGGTGCTAGTAACATCCAAGCAAGTTTTGTATTACCAGCAGCACCTAGTGCTATTGATTCAAATACTTATGTTGCTACAATGTGGTATGGTATTTTAGCTCAAAACTGTACATCAGTTAAATAATATCTTTTGGCGAAGTATAAACGCTAACTGCCGATGGTCAGTAATTACCATCAATTTTTAACTTTATTAATTTACAAATATGATACGAATCGATAGATTTGAAGCTGTTGAAATTCCTGTTCCTAGCGGATCAACTTTAACAAGATTCTATTTTAATGATTTACCAAATTTGAGAAATGCACAAATTACTGCTATCCAAGTGTACACTGCTGGTACTATTTCAGCAACACCACTAACTGGATCTACACCAGTAACAACCGCAGATCTTAAAAAATCGTTTTTGACATTATATGAAGGTGATTTGCAATTAGTATATAATGTACCAATGATCAGTTTAAACAATCTGGTCAACAGTGCATCAGATCCTTATACTTTTGAATTACCTACTGTTAATGGCTTAACAATTAGTTGGACAAAATCTTATGTAAGCCTTCCAACTGCATTAGCTACCACTGGTACTGCTTATTCATTTGGGGTTTATTACCATTTTTAAAAAAACAATATGTCAGCGAAAGCACAAATTGTAGGTATTGATGGCATTATGGATTGGTACGATCAACATTGTACCAGTCCATATTATGCTGTTTATACTTATCTAGCACCAACAAAATTAGAAAAGCATTTTCAATACACAAAGCCAGATCAAGAGGAAGGCAGAATGTTATTAGAGAATACTTTACAAGCAATGTATATGCAGAATGATGAAACATTGTACTGCCTTAAATTGTATGACACCTTAAATAAAAAAAATAGTATTGATGGTAATTTAGACAATTACGCATCTGTACGTATTCGTGTAGTAGATTTACCACACGCACAACCTATTGCTGGTGTAGAAAGATCTAATTATAAATTAGAAAATGCACTAGCTAGAATGATGGAGACGCAAAATTTAATTTTAACTAAATTAAATGCAGCAGAATTAGAAGAAATTGAAGAAGAAAAACCAGAAGGAATAGCTGGTATATTATCTGATCCTAATTGGCAACCATTAATAATGGCTGGTTTAAGTAAATTTTTAGGAGTAGGTAATGTGCCACCAGCAGCTATGGCTGGTGTACAAGATGGATACGAAAACGAAGCAATAGTAATTTTAAATAATTTAATGCAAAAAGGTGTAACTGTTGAACATCTAAGAAAATTAGATGAAATGAGTAACGCAAAATTGCAGTCATTATTATTAATGCTATAACTTTTTTAACCTTTAATAAAATGGCTAGAAAAAATATAGGTTCAGCAGATACGCAAAAATTATTAATATACGCAGCTGTAATTGGCGGTGGATATTTTTTAGTATTGAAACCTTTATTAATTAAATTGGGTATTGTACAAGATCCAGCATTGGCAGCACAAGCAGCAGCACAATCACAAAATGTTAGTGATTATGTTAGTAGTGCTGTTGCTAATCAAACACCTACTAAAACAAGGGGTGAATGGCAATTAATAGCAGATAGTATTTATACAGATTTATCACAAATATTAATTAACAATAGATCAGATGCTGTTTATCAATTAGCAAGACCACAAAATGATGCAGACGTAGCATTATTAATTGATACTTTTGGTCAAAGACAACAAAATTGGTTTGGTTTTAGTGCTGGAAGTACACAAACACTACCAGCATTTGTAACACAAACTTTAACTAATAGTGATATAAATACGGTTAATGGCAATTATCAAAGAAAAGGAATAAAATTTCAATTTTAATATGAAAAAAAATACATTAGTAACTATTGGTTTATTAAGTGCAGCATATTTATTGTTTGTATCTTTTAAAAAGAAAGCAACTGTAAGTGGTACAGTATATGTAGGTCAATCAAATGCACCTACTGGAACAAAGCAAGTTTATAGTAATATAGGTACAAAAATATATGATAAAAATAGTAATTTAATTTATACGTACGATACAGCCAATTTAGGAATGACAGTAACTGGTACAAATGCATCTAAATTAAATGTAGTAATTGGTAGTGATTTTGCAAATGGTACAGTAGGATATGTTGATGCTTCAGATATTCAAACAATATAATGAAAAAACAAGATAATAATAAATTAATTAGTTTAGCTGTATTAGGATTGGGTTTATGGTTTTTATTAAAGCCAAAAACAGCAGTTGCTACTTCCGTAGTTCCTTCAACTACTGGCGGTGATAAACTTATTTCACCTTTACCTATTGCACCTTTATTACCAGCACCTATAAATAGTTTACCATCATTAATTACACCTATAAGTGATTTAATAACACCAAGTGTACCAGCACCACCAGTAGATGCAGCACCAATTTATTATGCACCACCAGTAGATGCAGCACCAATTTATTATGCACCACCAGTGGATGCAGCACCAAGTGTACCAGCAGCACCAATTTATTATGCACCACCAGTAGATGCAGCACCAATTTATTATGCACCACCAGTAGATGCAGCACAACCAATGCAAGATCTTATAAATACAGTTATAAATTCTAGTCAATCTGTACCAGTTAATAGTGGTGGTTTAGAAAATATAGATACTACAATTATAGATAACATAGATACAAATTATTCTAATACTGCATTAAGTGATAATGCAAATATTGGATCATTAATAAAACCTAATTATAATTAAAATGAAAAAAAATACCATAATAATATTTGGTTTGATTGGCATAGGTTTATATTTATATTTGAAAAATAAAAAACCTAATGTTACTGATTTAACAGTAACTAATTTGCCACCACAAACACCAGATAACAGTTTAGTTACAGCAACATCAAGTAGCACAGATAATAAATACAATGTGCATTTTGCTTTAAATGGGATGCGTAAAATTGGAAAAATACCTAATACAATATAATTATGCAAGACGTAGCAATTAATTTAATCAAATACGAAGTAGATTTTTATACAGTTGATACCAGTCAATATGTAGGTGGTGATGCTTTTAATGGTATGACATTTATAAATTATGGTACAAGTGTTGCCAAAATAGAAAGTATTACTTTACAACCTAATCAACAATTTGAAATTACTGGTAATACTGGTGAAATAACTATACAAAGATTTTTTGTAAATTTTGGTACTAGCACTACTGGTAATAATGTAGTAGTAGTAAGAAAAAGATACTTAAACGTATAAAATATAAATAATGCCAATAGGAATATCAAACGGTGTATTAAATCAAAAAAATGCACCAGCTATTTACGAGGATATATTTGCAAATAGACCTGCTGCTGGGTTTAGTGGTAGGATATTTATATCTACTGACACTAGCCAGATATTTGTTGATAATGGTACGAGTTGGGTATTAATTGCAAATACTGGAATAGGATCTACTGGTAATTTACAAGTAGTTACCACAAATGGTAATACTACAAATACTGGTATTTCAATTACTGCTGGTGGTTTAGCTACAAATGCAGTACAAATAACATCTTTAACTGGTGCTGGTGGTGTATTGTTTACAGACGGATCTGGAAACATTAATCAAGATGTAACTAATTTAGTTTGGGATGATACTAATTATAGATTAGGTATTGGTGGAACTGGTTCACCAAGTGCATCATTAGATATACACGATAGTAGTACAAACGTACAAATACAATTAAACGCAACCAGTACTAATAATAGTACACTTGCATTTCAAAATGCAAGTGTAGGTAAATGGCGAGTAGGAAATTTATATTCTGCTGGTGCTAACTTATTTCACATTTATAATACACCAAATGCTAGTATTGCAATGCAAATAACATCTGCAAATGCAACTACATTTAACGGATCTGTAACTGGTACAAGTTTAATTAAATCTGGTGGTACGTCAAACCAATTTTTAAAAGCTGACGGATCAGTAGATAGTAGCAGTTATATTACTTTGACATCTTTAAGTGGATCTAGTCCACTACAATATAATAACAGCACTGGTGCATTTAGCATTTTACAAGCTGGTGCTAGTCAGTCTGGATATTTATCTAGTACTGATTGGACTACATTTAATAGCAAAGCTAGTTTAACTACTTTTAGTGCAACTACTCCACTATCTTATAATAGTGGTACTGGTGCTTTTTCAATTCAAGTGGCTAATACTGGACAATCTGGTTATTTAAGTAACACAGATTGGAATACATTTAATAATAAACAAACTGCTTTAAGTTTTGGTAATTTAACTGAAACATCAAGCAGTATATTAACAATAGCTGGTGGTACTGGTGCAGTAATTGGATCTGGTACTACAATAGCTGTAAAACAATCTAGTAGCACACAATCTGGATATTTATCTAGTACTGATTGGACTACATTTAATAGTAAACAAGCACAAATAAATGGTACTGGATTTGTAAAAGCTACTGGTACTACAATTTCTTACGATAATAGTACTTATTATTTAGCATCTAACCCAAGTGGGTATATTACTTTATCAAGTTTATCTGGTACAACTCCAATAAACTTTAATACTGGTACTGGTGCAATAAGTATTACACAAGCTACAACAAGCACAAGTGGATATTTAAACAGTACGGATTGGAATACATTTAACGGAAAAGCTAGTTTATCTGCTTTTAGTGCAAGTCCACCATTGTCTTACAATAGTGGTACTGGTGCATTTAGTATTTCACAAGCAAGTGGATCTACAAATGGATATTTATCTAGTACTGATTGGACAACATTTAACAATAAGCAATCTGCTTTAACTAACCCTATAACTGGTACTGGTACAAGTGGATATGTACCCAAATTTAATAGTACTACTTCTTTAACTAATAGTATTATACAAGATAATGGTACAAATGTTTCAATAGGATATACAACAAACCCATCTACTTATACATTAGATGTTAGTGGTACAGGAAGATTTACAGGATCTTTGACAGGAACAAGTGCTACATTCTCAAGTAGTGTAACGGCAAATTCTCAATCTACATTTAACTACGCAGGCAAAGACGGATTAATTGTTGCAGATGCTACAACACAAGCAACAGGGGTTGGTGGTTCAATATTATTTAAAGGAGTTTATACAAATGGGGGTTCTCCATTGCCTTTTGGTAGAATATCATTAATGAAAGAAAATAGCACAAATGGTGATTATTCTTTCGGAATGGGATTTTATACAAGTGCAAATAATGGAAGCAACCCAAGTACAAATCCTAATTTTTACATAGCAGGTTCAGGAAACGTAGGTATAGGAACAACAAGTCCTGCAAACCTTTTACAATTAGTAGGTGCTTCAGCAACTCCATCTTTAAGACTTGGAAGTACATCATTAGCCTTTTATTGGGATATTGGCAGAGAAAATGCAACAACTGGTGATTTTTTATTTAATAATGCAAATGGTTCATCTTCTACTGAAAAATTACGTATTACAACAAATGGTATTGTTAATACTCAAAGTAGAGTAAATGTTAATGCGTCTACTGATAATGCTTTATTTAGTTTAAATAGTGGCGGTACATTATATACTACTGGATTTAGTCCTAACGCAACTGCAAACAGTACAAATACATTAACATTAACAACTGCACAAACTACTTGGATATATAATGGATCTGGTGTTGCTACTTGGACATTGTTTAACCCTAGTGGAACAAATCAAATGATTTGGATAAAAAACGCTGGTACTGGTATTATAACATTAAATGCTTATTCTGGTACTAATATTATTAATAATGCTGGTGCATCAGTAAGTAGTATTACTATTGCTATTGGTGCAACTGTATTAATACAACAAGACGGAAACGTAAAATCTTATCAATTACAATAATATGAAAACAATAATTCCAAAATTAATATGGATTGATGGTATGGATAAACCAGCAACCGTAATATTTTCTCAAGTAAATTCCGATAATCTTATAAATGAAGCTATATTTTATTTTAAACTATATCAAGAAATAGATATAAATATAGTACCATTAGTAAATGGTACTGTTAATATGACTGGCAGTGATTATATTACTTATAATAGTACAACTGATGCTAATGCTTACGCTTGGCAGTGGATTGCAACTACTTTAGGTTTAACCATTACTGGTGAATACGTTCCACCACAAACACCATCTGAAATTGAGCAACAAAAAACAATAACACCATAAATTTTTATAACCTTTAAACATTAAACAAATGGAAACAAACAAAGCACTTGAATTAATCAAACAAGTAATAGATCAAGCTGTAAAACGTGGTTTATTTGAAAATGTAGAAACTACCGTAGCGGTAGCACAAGCATTTTCAACAATAGAAAGCGAAATTAAAAAGAATGAACAACAACAATAATACAATAACTGGATCAATCACTAGCATAAGTGCTTATATATTAAGCATTAACCAAATTAACGCATATATGCAGTTAATACTAGGTTTATTGTCTGGTGCAGCCAGTATTTATACTATTGTAAATATTTACAAACAAAATAATAAAAAATGAAAAATCCAAAAACAACCATTTTCGGTTTATTAGCTGCAATTGGTGGTTATTTTGCAGCATCTGGTACTGGTAAAATACAAGTAATAGGACAAGCTGTGGCTGCAATAGCTACATTTTTATTGGGCGGTGCTAGTCAAGACGCAAAATAATGTATGAATCAGAAACAAAAAGTAGCAACTGGAATAGTTGCTACATTAATTATATTAGTTATGCTTAGAAAAAAGATAGCTACTGCATTAAATAATACTGCTTTTGCTAGTATTAGTGATAGTTTATTTAATGTTATTAGTAGTTTTGAGGGATTTTACGCAGTACCTTATTGGGATCGTACTGGTTATTCAGTTGGTTATGGATCACAATATAATTGGGATCAAAAAAGACCAGTAGCTAAAACAGATATAATTGATAAAGCAACTGCCAAAAATTGGTTATTGCAAGAGGCACAACAAGATTTTGGATATGTGCAAAGCAAAGTAAATGTACCAATTACAGACAATCAGTTAATGGCATTATCTAGCTTTTCCTATAATGTAGGTAAAGAGGCTTTTGCAACAAGTACTTTATTAGAATTATTAAATAGTGGTGCAGATATTAACACAGTAGCTGATCAATTTGATCGCTGGACATATAGTGGTGGAGTAGTTAACAAAGGACTAACAGCACGTAGAGCAGCAGAAAAGGCACTATTTTTATCTTAGTTTGGGTGTATGTTTAAAATAGACAAAGGTAAGCGAGGGACGTTTCTACGTCCCTTTTTTTATATAGATCCTTCCAGCAAAGATTTTGCTAGTTTTATCATATAAGTTAACATATTGACTATCAAACGTTTCGCAAAATTTGATAAAATTGGGTATATTATTAATATTACGGTACTTTCTGGGGGGTAAAGTACCAGCCATAAAAACAATGGCATTATATAGCTTTTTAGACATTTTACAGCGGTTTATCTTTAATGGCAAAGTATCTGATACTATCTTGAGTAACTGCCTTTATTTTCCTTCTAATTACTAAATGTGATACAGCTGTGAGCATCTGCATACGATCCATATTTGTAATATCGTATAGATCTTGTAAACTTACAACCTTTCGCTGTTGTATGATAATGAATATTTTTTGTTTGTTTGTCATATAGATGTATATTTGTATTGAAAAAAGTTAACCTTTCGAGGTTTATTTGTCAGTAAGCAGCCAAGCCTAAAAAACTTGACTGCTTTTTTATTTACTGACATTACTAACCATTAGTTTTTTCTAATATTTTGTAATAAATAAATTTTATGATTTGCCAAAATCCTATAATTGCTAAAATATTTTTTATCATTTTCTTTTAATTATTGAAATTTCCCAGATCCATTCTAAAAAAACCCAGCACATTGTAGCTAGTGCATATAATACAGCCAAAGGAATTAATATAAAAGCCATATACATAAAAATTAATATTTTACCTATAAAGGTTAAAAAGTTAACGAGTAGCATATTTATTATCTTTATTTTTTATTATCCATCCTTTATTAATCCATATTTTTATAAGATTTTTAGCATATCCTTTACTGGTGGCTGTTCGTTCTATAATTTCATCTGATATATCATTGTATGTACTAGGTGTAGATATTATCTGAAAACATAATGATCTACTTTCTGTATCTGGTAAATCACTAGCTTTTTTACCAGTAGTGGTTTTATGTTCAGTTTCTACTTGCTGAAATATCCCATTAAAATTAATTAATGTTATTGGTTCAAAATCGGAATCACTACGCATAAAACGACTGGTAAGCACATANCAATTTTTTTCCTTTTCTTTAACTATGTCNAGTGTAGATTGTGCAAAACGATCACTAGCAGATCCAATATGACCAGTAGTAGATANATTTGATTTACTTTGATGCAGTACAGTTACTAGCAGCACATTATATATTTTAGTAATTTTNTTTAACCATTTTGTAAGTANGCTACTTTCTTTTTCATCATTGTAGTTTACCAATAAATCTAACAAACCATCTATTATAATTACTGCACAATCTGGGTTTGCTTCTAAATACGTTTCTATCATTCGCCTAATTAATCCAGATCCATCTTCACGTACTTGGTACGCATTAAAATAGTCTGGTAATATAGCCAGTTCACAAAATCCCTTTATTTTGTTTATTTGCCTAAAAAAATCATAATCACTGCTTTCAGTATCAAAATAGCATAGTTTTTTACGATCCGTAGGTAAATGCAATTTCATACTAAAAACATCATACGGTACAAAGGCACTGGCAATTAATGCAGCTATGTACGTAGATTTACCAGCCTTAGGGCAACCCAGAATACACACAGAAGTTTTGTAAAGAACCTACGTGTTTACCAGATATGGTAAAAACTATATTTTCTTTATTCGGTATGTAGTCTGGGTTATAAGATCTTTTTGCTAGTAATTCGGTTATTGAGATTTGTTTGTCAGTATTTTCGTTCATATCCTTTCTAGCAGTCCAGCAATTATAAGTGCCATTAATAAAATTATAAGTCCTTGACCATTAACGGTCAAAAATAGCCATTTCAGTATCTTTGTCATTGTTTAATTTTTTAATTTTTGTATCTAATTTTTTTAAAAAGTCAACAGCTTGATTTATGCTAGTTGACATTAATTCGTTAACATCATCTGTGCCATCTGAATTATTTATTATATAGCATTTGTAAATTTCAAGTGCAAATAGTTCAAGTTTAGATACACCAGCAACTGGTACTACTAATCTTTGAAAATTGTCTTGTAATGGCATCACTGGGTATGCTGGTTGTGTAAAAGTATTCATATATTTATTTTGTAAGGTAATCAATATGACATTGTGCAGATGTTAAACTGGTATGTTCTGACATATCAAGTTGCACTATAAATATTTTTGGATTTATTTTATCAAATAAACTTTCAAAAATTTTATAACCTAAATACCAATGTGTTTTCATAAGTGTATTAGTTTTCATTGTTATAAATTTTTTAAATGTAATCCTAAAGTTTGTATGTCCTTTTCGTATTCATCTATTGCATCATCTAATAGATTTTGTACTTCATTACCTAATTGAAATGGTATCATTTCATTAGTTAACCATATCATTTGTTCAACACCATCGGAATTGGTGCTGCTAAATAATACTTTTACGTTTCTGTAATTTTTAAAAGATCTAATATAAATTAGATCATCTTTTTTTTTGTTAAGTCTTTGAATTTCGTGAAGCACAGAACGTGCATCAGAGTAAAACAATGNTTGCATTTTTTGATGGTTTAAATGTCAGTTTAAAATTATATCAGCTGCAAACTACNAATTTTTTTCAATCCACCAAATATATTTTANATATATTCTATTCTAAAGGTGAAAAAAGTTACTTTTTTTAAAGGATTTTGGGGTATGTTGAATGTTATTTTTTTTCACNNAGTGAAACAAAAATAACATTTTGTATTCACAACATTGCACATTTACCCGATTTTTTTTCCACATTGGTAAAAATTAACAATTTTTGACAAAAATTGGTGGT
>JGI24890J29729_1001062_pt1 | contig 13610 bp, 23 predicted proteins | sample FreactcultureFD7_FD_29729 | JGI IMG/M metagenome (IMG submission 29729)
ATCGCATCCTGCATCTCCACTCCCGAGCCCTTCGCTCCCTCCAGAGTCGTCTTCTGTCGTTGTATCGAAGGCGGCGCATTGACCTGTTCCGTTATGGTCCCTATCGCCGCGATGGTATCGTGCGATAAGCCCAGCAAGATCGCGCATAATACGTGCTTCCATATCACTCTCCTTTTAGAAACCATCGACATTTCTGTAGTTCTTTCATTACGTGATCGGGTGTGGTACAATGTACACGAGCTGCCATTTCTACAAAATCCAAACAACGTTGGGCCGCATCAGTCTGACCATCAGCCCATTGTTGATACATATTTTTAAGAGACCATTGATCCATATCAGTGATTGTTTTGATTGATAGTAAAGGTACTACCGCTGCCGCCAATCTTTAGGTTAGAAATATTATCACCAGCTGTGCCAGTTTGTGTAACACCTACAGTATTACCAGATCCAGTAATATCTAGTGTAGACTGATGTCCATTAACTCCTCCGGTCTGCAGAACATTTACTGTGTTAGTAGCACCTGCTATGGTTACAGCACTGGTTCCACCTGGGCTCTGTAAGTCCATGCCAACAGTATTACCACCACCGCCAGTTATGGCCAATGTTCCAGTAATATTATCTCCAACGGCGCTGATCGACGCTGAGTTATTAGCACCACCGGCAGTATTAACTGTTATGGCGTTGCTGGCACCAACGGATTTAATTTCAGCTGTGCTAGAGTTACCTGACTGTGATACCCCAATGGTGTTAGCCGAACTATTAGTAGTATTATTACCAACCTGGATAGTAGCCGAACTGTTCATACTGTTGCTGACACTATAGTTTACTGTGCTGGCACCCACTGATGTGTCAGTCTGTACACCTAATCGTAGTGTATTACTGCTACCGACTTGACTGACAGATACTTGATTGCCGTCACCGTAGATCTTTGCTGGAGTTTGGGTATTGGTGCCTACTCCGGCTAACCCTCGTACCACATTACCTGAACCATCTTGTGTGATGCTTACTGTGGCGTTGTCACCGGCCTGATCAATATAGATACTGTTGTCGGCGGCCTGTGCGGTTAAACATAGCATGGCCATTACAGCCATCGTTATTTTAAATAATCGTGTTTTCATTTTTTTTTCCTTACGGCTCTTAGTTGGCCGCTTTTAATTTCTCTTTTAACACAAAGCCCTGAACTCCAGAGTCTGTGGTTACTTCTGCTACGTCTTCAAATTCTGTTTCCTTCGCCATGGCGTATGTCTTGGCCTTTACTACAATAAATGGACCATAATATGGACCTTCTAAATTAGATTTTCTTTGATACACTTTGGTGTTGGTTAAAAAATACATCTTTTCTGGTCCGGGTATCGCTACTAGATCTATTTTTTTGACCTCTTCTACTGGTGCTGACAAAGGAGGTGGCGCAACTGTCACAGGAGGTGCTACAGGTATCTGTGCCGATTCGGGACGACGGTAATCCCATATACCTTTGCGTTCACCCTCTTTAATCAGTTCTACCACTGCGGCTTCAATGCTGGCCTTGACTGCCAAGGTACCAGGTTCGTTTATGGTTAATCCGGCTTCTGCTTCAAAGGCCTGTGTACCGTCGGCCAGGAATTTCAATACAGCCACGCTGTCTGCTGTACTATAAACTATTTTGGTCACGTGTACAGCGGCTAACACTTTACCAGTGTTAACACTTATAGCTCGTAAACTAATAGTCACTGTGTCTTTGCTGTACTGTGTCTGTGTGCCTATACCTAGAAAACGATGTGCAGCGCCACCAGATTCAGAACCCGAATCGTATCCAATGATCCCACCTTCCATAATAATACCAGCAAACTGCATGGGCATAAGAGGTTTGGCGTTAACACCTTCATAGGCTTCTCGCATCTGGCGTATGATCGTACGTTCTTTGGTCAAGGCATCTATATTGATACGTTCTACCACTTCAAACCATTGTCCATGTCCAACATCTTGTAGGGCTTTGATTAAAAACACTTCTGCACCTTGTGTGACTGCTGTGCTCAAACTAGCAATACCACTGACCGGTTTACGTTGTCCAGTTTTATCGGCAAAACTATAAACTGCTACACTGAGACGTTTACCATCAGGCGCAGGTATACTATCAAACTCTTTTTGCATGCGATTTGGTGCTAATTCGGGTCGGTATTCAAAGCCAGATTTTTGACTTAACGCACAGCCTGTGAGTATTAGAAGGGCAAGTAAAATTGATAATCTTTTCATATTAGAATTGGAATTGTCCTAAAGGTACAGTTACCTGTGTTTGATTGCCTACAGTATCTGTTACTGTAAGATATACGTTTGTGCTATCTTTAGACCAGAATATGGTGTTGCCTTCAAAGTTTAATGTACCTGACGCACTACCACCCGAGGCAAACATAGCAGTGGCTAGATTTTGGCTTATTTGTGCGTAGATACGACTTTCCAAGTTGTTTAGAAACTTGGCTAGATTTGTATTATTTGCGGCTGCTGCCTGTGCCTGTAATGCGGCCTGTATGTCTTTGGCTATCTGTTGCTGGCGTGTATACTCTTGATTTTCAATGGTTAACACGTGGCTACTATAGCCCGACCCGTTAAAACTTGGACTTTTGAAAGTGTAATCAGCAATGGGCGACGAAAAGGCAATGGGTGCCCATAATACGCCGATAGCCAGTATTTTTTTATAATTTTTGTACATACCTTGGCTCCTGTAGTATTTAACAGGATTTGACAAGGTTATTACACAGCCGTTTAAGAGTTGGTTTTTTCTATCACTGGATCCCAATGGGGCCCGGGATGATTGGCCTGTAGATCTTGTACACGTTGCAACATGATTTCATAAAAGCTATCAAGTTCTGTACCCCAACAGTGTGTTAAAGATTTTAAACTTTTTTCGCAGGAACTCCAGTCGCCGGTCTTATACTGACGTATCATATCATGATGCAACTGTTTAAGTTCTGGTAAGCGACCTATTTCGGCCAAGGGTATTTTTTCTATTACACAATAGGCTGTGGATTCTGCACCGTCGGGCAACATGCGAATAGTATCTAATTCAAGTACAGTGTACTTGTTGGCTATGTTGTCAACAAGATCGCTTCCAAATATTATGTTCATGTAAATTCCTTTTAAATAGTTATCTATGGAATTGCTTACCCTATACAAAAAGACTCATCGTAAAACAGGACTAAAATAAAATGACTTTCGCATTTGATCTTATCAGTGACCTCCACGTTGAAACCTGGGACCAATTTGATTGGACCGGTCAATCAACCAGTCCCTACTGTGTCATAGCCGGTGACATAGGTCGAGATCCTGTGGCTGTTGAAAATACGCTAAGACATTTAAGTCAGTGCTATCAAGGCATATTTTATATCGACGGCAATGATGAACATAGATTTCAACTGGACAATCTTGACCAAAGCTACGCAGATATTGAAGCAGTTATAGCCCCAATGGCAAACGTGGTGTACATGCAAGGTAATGTAGTTGTAATCAACGGCGTGGCTTTATTGGCCACAAATGGATGGTGGACNTATGATTTTGATCCCACTGTTAGANCTGACGAAACACAAACCTGGTTACAAGATCGTTACGGCATTACTAAAGACTCGGCTCAAGCCATCGCACAAAGAGCCTACAGTGATGCAGCATATCTTATGAAAAGTGTGCGACGATTACAAACACACCAAGAGGTCAAGGCCATTGCCCTTATATCTCATACAGTTCCATCGTCTTGGATTTTGGAACACGATATCGAGTTAGACGGCGAGTACAGGTTTAATACCATGGGCAATAGTCATTTGGACATGGCATTAGATGAAGATACCGAACACAAAGTCAAAGTCTGGTGCTTTGGTCATTATCACAAAGGTGTTGATCGCGAACGTAACGGAGTACGTTATGTCAATAACTGTCGCGGGCGTGGTGACACTGAATGGTGCCAAAAGGCCTACTATCCAAAAAGAATAACAGTTGAGTTTTAAGCCGTTTCTGGCTCAAGTTTGACTTGTAGTGGATAATTTTGACTGCGAGCATGTACAGTAACTTCAATTCCTTTTTGCTCGGCAATTTCATAAGGTAACACTGCAACTGTGGCGCTGCCAACAACATGAATATCTTCGGTTATTTTTACGGCTGTTTCGGTATTGTAATTGAAAAAATTAACCAGTGTTTCGATCACAAACTCCATTGTGGTTTGACTGTCATTAAGATAGATCACCTTGAACATGGGTGGCTCTTGTATGCTATGATTTATTTCTATTTTTGTAACTGCATCAGCGTGTGACATTCTAGTTCCTTTTTACATGTTTTATGGTACAGCAGAGAGACTGGCTCTCCACTGTATTTACACTATTATACTAGTTTGCGTAGGTGATAGCAATAGTCTTTGGTTTCATGTCTTCAGGAACAATGTGTTCCAGTGCAATAGATAAAATACCATTGCGTATTGTAGCACCACGTACTTCGATATGTTCAGCCAAAGGAAAAGTGCGTACAAAATTCCGTGTACTAATACCTTTGTGTAGATATTCTATTTTCTCGTTTTGTTTGGCTTGTTCACCTGTAACAGTTAAAATGTTTTCTTTTAATTCAACATTAACCTCGTCTTGGGCAAACCCTGCAACAGCTACTTCGATAACATAGTGAGTGTCATCAAGTTTAACTACATTGTGTGGAGGATAATTTCCATCAGTGCGGCTGTTAGCAAAAGTACGATTTAGGTCTTCGAACATACGATCAAAGCCAATGGTTTGGCGATGAATCTGATTAACGAATGAGGGTAAATCAAGGGTGTGGATTTGTAATTGTGTCATTGTTTTCTCCTTTAAAATAAACGAAGTGACTTGTTGTAGACCCGACCATCGGCATCTACATAAATATTTATTATACAACAGATTGAATTAAATTAATATATAATATGGCGATATATCTCTACAAAAAAACTCATCGTAAGACTGGGTTAAACTATTTGGGCAAAACTACCCAAGATCCTTTAAAATATAAAGGGTCAGGAACCATCTGGATTCGCCATATTAAAAAACACGGTAATGATGTTGATACTGTAATTCTTAAAGAATGTTCCACTAACGAAGAAGTAAAAACTTGGGGATTATATTATAGTAACCTTTGGAATGTTGTAGATTCAAAAGAATGGGCTAATATTAAGCCCGAAGCAGGCGAAGGTGGCAGTATTAAAGGCCGAAAACTTCCTTCAATGAAAGGTAAAGTAGCACATAATAAAGGGGCAACATACCCCTTTATTCCTCGTCGTAAATGGTCAGACGACCGCAAGGCATCCAGTAATGGATCAAACGGTAAACTCAAAAATCGCATTCGTCCACGACTTAGTTGTTTGTGTTGCAAAAAAGTTGTAGACGAAGCGAATTTTAAACGATATCACCAGTCCTGCTAATTACATCATTCCTGGCATGCTGCCCATTTGCGGTTGAGCTTGGCCTTCTTTGGCAGGGATCTGTGCAATAGAGCAGTCAGTTGTCAAGATTAAACCAGCAATACTTGCGGCATTAACCAAGGCAGTTTTAGTAACTTTAGTAGGATCAATAACACCTTGTTCTACCATGTCGCCGTATGTGCCTGTTGCGGCATTGTAACCGTAGTTGCCGGACTTGCTAGCGATTTCGTTTACAATAACGTCTGCAGGATCGCCAGCATTAAAAGCGATGCAACGAGCAGGCTCTTCCATGGCACGAGCAACAATACTGATACCAGCTTGTTGATCGGCATTAAGGCCTTTCAAGTTAACAATAGCTTGTTTTGCACGGATCAATGCTACACCACCACCAGCAACAATACCATCTTCGACAGCAGCACGAGTAGCGTGGAGTGCATCATCAATGCGATCCTTCTTCTCTTTCATTTCTGTTTCAGTAGCAGCACCAACACGGATAACAGCAACACCACCTGCAAGTTTGGCCACACGTTCTTGTAACTTCTCTTTGTCGTAGTCGCTAGTAGCTTCTTTAACTTGTGTGCGGATTGACTTAACACGGTTTTCAATTGCAACCTTGTCGCCAGCACCATCAATAATAATGGTGTTTTCTTTGTTTACTTCAACACGAGCAGCCATACCCAACTGTTCAACAGTAGCTTTTTCTAATGTAAGACCAGTTTCTTCGGCGATAACTTGCCCGCCTGTCAGGATAGCAATGTCTTCCAACATAGCTTTACGACGATCACCAAAGCCTGGAGCCTTAACAGCACAAGTCTTCAATACACCACGCATGGTGTTAACTACCAGGGTAGCAAGTGCTTCGCTTTCTACATCCTCGGCAATAATCAACAATGGCTTGCTAGCTTTAGCAACACCTTCTAACACTGGCAACAAGTCGCGAATGTTTGAAATCTTTTTGTCAACCAACAAAATAAATGGATTGTCAAGTACTGATACTTGCTTGTCTGGATTATTGATAAAGTATGGGCTCAAATAACCACGGTCAAACTGCATACCTTCAACAACGTCTAATTCGTTTTGTAGACCTTTACCATCTTCAACAGTGATAACGCCTTCTTTACCTACACGTTCCATTGCTTCTGCAATAATATTGCCGATGTCTGCATCCGAGTTAGCAGAGATACTACCAACTTGTGCAATTTCTTTAGTAGTTGTACACGGCTTACTGATGTTGGTAAGTTCCTGTACTGCTGCGGCTACCGCTTGATCAATACCACGCTTAAGATCCATTGGGTTATGACCTGAAACAACATACTTCATACCTTCTTTAACAATTGACTGTGCCAAGACTGTAGCAGTAGTAGTACCATCACCTGCGTTGTCTGCTGTGCGGCTTGCTACTTCCTTAACCATCTGAGCACCCATGTTGGCAAGTTTGTCTTCCAACTCAATTTCTTTAGCTACAGTTACGCCGTCCTTGGTAACATGAGGGCCACCATAAGCACGTTCAATAACTACGTTGCGACCTTTAGGGCCCAATGTAACTTTAACTGCGTCAGCTAAAATGTTAACGCCTTCTACTAACTTGTTGCGACCATTGTCGCCAAATACGATTTGTTTTGCTGTCATTGTGTTTTCCTTATTCTACAATTGCCATTACATCATCCTCGCGGAGGATATGAAGTTCTTCACCATCAATCTTAACTGGGATTGCGGCATGTTTGCCAAACAACACACGGTCGCCGGCTTTGACTTGGTTTGAAACTAGCACACCATCTTCAGTAGTGCGACCTGGGCCAGCGGCAACAACATCACCTTGGCTAGGTTTTTCTACTGCGGCATCTGGAATAAAAATTCCAGATTTGGTTTGAGTTTCTGATTCAATTAATCGAATAACAATACGATCATGAATAGGTTTTAAATTCATTATAACTCCTTCTTAAATGTAAATGATAATACCACAACATGTAATTGTAACACAGATAGGGGTTAGTGTCAACAACTATTAGTGGTTGAATGTTTAAATTATAAGGGGAATTGACGCTAGGTCAGAAAGGTTTGCTTTGACATGTGATTTCTCCTTAAAAATAAGCAAGTAATAATGTAGACCCGGGTGGCATCTACAATTTTATTTATAACACTTTTACCACTTCCTGTCAATTATTGTATATTCACTATAAGGCAAATCTTGCCAAGTCAAACGAAAGACAGTATAATGTTTGTCATTATCAAATGCTACTCTGAAAGTATTTTTATAGTATTTGCTAGTGTAGGGTATTTCGTTTAATGCGGCCCAGTTTTTAATTTCTAATTCAATCATTTTAAAAATATGACCCGTAAGAAATCGCGGATTTTCCGCTGGTGTTTTAAATTCTATAAACACATTAGTAAAGTTTTTTTGGAAGTTGTTGACTGCGGATTTGTTTGCGTAGGCGTGCCTTTGCTGCACCTTTTTGACGTTTACGACGAGTAGTAGGTTTCTCGTAGGTTTCTCGTTCACGTAGTTCAATAAGTAGTCCGCTGTCGGCTATTTTTTTCTTGAACTTACGGAGTGCTTTTTCTACGTTGCCATCTTTAACGATAACAGACCGCCCGTACAACTTCATTGGTTTTCCTGTGCTAGTGTCATAGGAGTATTTACCTGGTCTTTGTTGATGACCACTTGCACTATGTTTTGTTTGGTATATCGTGGTAGATCAAACATGTGTGGTAGCAACACACGTTCCAGTTCGGTGTGTAATCCTCTAGCGCCGGTGCGAGATTGCAGTGTACGGTCGGCTATTAGATCCAGGCTATCAGTGTCAAAATCCAAGTTGACTCCGTCCTGCTCAAATAACCATTTATACTGTGCCACAAAGTTATTTTTAATTGTAGTTAAAATGTCAATCAGCTGAGACTTGCTTAAATCTTGTAAACTCACTGTACTGCTAAATCTACCCACAAATTCGGGTATTAGTCCATACCGGACCAGGTCATCAGGCGTAACTGCGGCAGTATCTACTCGAGCAGTAAGTTGTGCGCCAAATCCTATAGCAGTTCCTTGGACCCGATTTTTTACAATTTGATCCAGTCCTACAAATGCCCCACCACCTATAAACAAAATATTAGTGGTGTCGATTTCCACTGAATCTGTACTGGGTGTTCTTCTTGACCCTTGTGGTGATATACGGCACCGAGTACCTTCAACCAACTTTAACAAGGCCTGTTGCACTCCTTCTCCGCTCACGTCACGGCTTACCGTACTGCTTTCACTTTTTCTAGCAATCTTGTCAATTTCATCCAGGAACACAATACCACGTTCACATTGTGCTACATCTCCGTCAGCGGCAATATATAGTCTTGAAATCAAACTCTCAACATCATCGCCCACATAACCAGCTTCGGTAAGAGTAGTAGCATCTGCTATCACAAAAGGTACATTTAAATAACGTGCCACAGTGCGAGCCATCAAGGTCTTGCCAGTGCCAGTTGGTCCCAACATTAGTATGTTGGATTTTTGTATTTCAACATCGGCATCTAGATTATTGATACGTTTGTAGTGATTTACAATGGCCACACTCAATACTCGTTTGGCCGCTGTTTGCCCAACTACATGTTGATCAAGATAGTCGCATATTGCTCTTGGATCTGGCACAGTCAACTGACTGTTTTTGCTACGACGTGTTTTTTTGGTATCAACCAGCAGGCCACTACAAAGATTCACGCATTCATTACAGATTGCAGAATCATCGCCTACAATTAATTTTAACACTTGATCTTTGGTTTTGGCACAAAAACTACAGATGTTGATATTGGACATTTAAACTGTTGGCGGGTTAGTTCTCAATCGTTGAGCAATGGCTTCACGTTCAGTGTCGCTTAGTAAGTCTGGGTCGTATTCTCCTGATCCAATTCTTGTGATAAGATGGTCAATGTAGGAATCTTCGTAGATGTAACTGTTGCTAACTTCTTTGTCTACTTCAATCCAGTCGCGACCATTGAACTTATACAGTACTGTGGGCAGTCGGTCTACTCGTAGATAGGTATCGCCTTTGTTGGGCGTGTCTGGAAATGCTATACCAAATCCCGAAGTGGGAGCTGTAGCGGTTAAATCATTGTCGGCTTGTAATCGTGCCTGTTCATAACGATCAACTGCATGAGTGGCATCTTCACTGTGTACATCAAATGCCTTGTGATGCATGCGTTTGCCATTGACTTCAACATATTCGCCGCCTGCTGATACTATTGTTCTTGTATCAGGAACAGGCAATGGTGGTTGTTCTTGAGCCGGAGCAAATAATTCTTCTCGAGAGATTAGTTCGCCAGTGGGTAATTCTTTGTTGGCCAATGCTTGAATTTGTTCAATTTGTTCCGCGGTCAATGGACCATCGTCAGGTTGGTAAACAGGCACATTATCAGTGGAATTACTATTGGCAACACCTTGCTTTAGTATGTCGTCCGCTGTTTTTTTGTATTCAAAATTGGGCTCGGGTCTAATTTGCCGATCCCAAAATCTTGCTCGTTCCTGTGCCCGATCAAACCATGATTCCACAGATTCATCTTCTGGTTTTTCATCATGTACCCAGCCACCTGTGCCATGACGTGCCCATTCAAACTGTTTGTTAGCGGCCAAGATCAGGCACAAGGCCAAGGGATCAAATACCAGCACAATCATTATAATGACAAATCGTACAGCACGTTCTAATATGTTGGCATCAGGATTGTCACCATACAGCAAGGCCGCAATGTATTTTATCGGTCCAACCTCCGCTTCCACTTTCCTAACTTCTGCGGCAATGGGCGCTCGCTCCTGGTTGAGAGTGGCGATCCTTTGTTGAGCCGTTGCGATGTCCTGAGCAAGGCGGCTACGTTCTTTCTGCTGGCTTTTTCGAATACTACTGGATCTACCTGCACCTTCTTCCGTAGTTGAGCGTGCCATAACTTGGTCCACAGCCTCGTCCATTTGGCGGAGAGATTTGCGATCAGCATCTATATTTTCCCTTTCAGTTTGAATTTTTTCATCGTATATGGCAATTTTGGCCTGTGCATCACCCGACACCAAGCTTTGGTCACTGTGGGCCTTTGACAAGAATCCAAAAATTCCCATGCTGGTCAACAACATTAAAAACACCACAGCCGGAATCAGATAGGTTTTAAACAGCCAACTGGCACGACGCCAGTTATTGTGTAGCCATACTGTGGCCACTACTTTGCCCAATTCTAGACTGGCACCCATGATGATTACTGGTATAGTGGCCGCGGCGAAAATGGCCGTAAGACCCATGATTGAATAATAAGCTGCCACCAAGCTCAATAACAATGCTGTGGCTAAAATTGTGAATCCAAATATCATTGTGTATTTACCGTTTTTAACTCCAGGTGCGGTGCTTTTCTGCTACCCATTCTCGGCCATCATATTCTTCAATCTGCCATTCAACATCGGCAGGAATTTTTACTATTGACAAATTTGCATGTTCACCGTTGGCTGTTGCACCCATTTCACGCACTATGTCTACCAATACAGGATCATCTCGCTCAAGAGCACGGCTGTTCCACCATGACTTGTTGACACAGATACGTTGTCCTTGTTGTATTGTTGCGGCACGGTCTTCACGATCATGCAAGGTGTAGGCTGTGCCAGTACGATGTAGATAGGCCAATTCTGCTGCTCGACTCAGGCTGAATCCACCATATGTCCCATTTATCACAATGTATCGAACTCCTCGAAGGTGTTCAATTAGACGATCGTGATCGGGATTGGCCTCACCATCCGGTCCAATGTCCAGATACTGGGCGGCCATGTCACACATACAGCTGAAGCAGGTTGGACAAAAGCTCACAGGCAACATGCCAAAGTTACCATCTATGCCACCTTCGTCTTCAGTGTAGTTGCAACTGCATACTGAACATGTATATGTTTCTATCGCTTGCCTGGCCATGATTTAGTCATTAAATTAAAGTCACGTTCATTGGCCACTACACGATTTTCAAGTTGTTCGATTCTGTTTTGTAAATTCACTGTGCGAATCAACAGTATAGTTAGAACCACAATCATGGCAGTGACAGTGAGTCCCCAGCCGGCGATAATGCTGTAGGTCCAGATCCATAAATCATTGATACCACTGGTTAATAGTGTAACAGGGTTCATAGGCCAATCCATCCTGCTTGATATTGTGCAAAATAAGGTGCTACACCAATTTGATCTGCATACTCGGCCAACAATCGACCTTTGCCGGCAATTTTGCCCGGTGCAATAATGGTACGTTCCCCAGATTCCAAGATGTGTGTGACTGGCGGACTGTCATCCGTTACCAATAATGTATCAGGGTTCAGCAACGGAGTAATTGCGGCAAACTCTTTGAGACAGTGTGCGGCACTGGGGAACCAATAGTCCCAGTCAAGATCATAACTGTCAAGATACACCAAGTTGGGTCTTAGACCATCGGCATCTCTTGCCAACTCATCCAAGAACTTCACGCTGTCTTGCAAGTGTACTGTGGTCTGTTCTCCAACCATGCCGCGACAGGCCATGACCGAATCACCACTGATATCCACGGCATGCACATGACTGTCAGGTCCTCTAGCTGTCACATACCGATCAAACAACACTGTACTCTGTCCATCACCGGCCCAGTTATCAGGTTGACGAGCAACTCCAGTTTCAATAATTAAAATTGGACCAGACTGCTGGTCCAAGTATTCAAATATCTTCCTGAAAGTCTTGGCTCGTTTTTCTAATCGAGGTTCGGCTTCTTGTTCAAAGTATTTCCAAAAATCTTGTGTGGTCATTCATCTTCCTGAAAGTCTATCACATTACCATCCGCATCAGCGGCAATAATACGCACACGTTCACCTGCTTCATCTAAGATCTCAATTGGTCCCCAGATCCACCATTCGGTGTCGCCTTGCATCCACCCGTCTTCGCGTTCTTCCAATTCGTAAGGACTATTCTCTTCAAGGAACTCTCGAATTTCTTCTTCCTTATCTTCATCTAGTCCTTCGATGTCCACATCGTACCAGCAACCGCCGTCATTCATATCGACAAGTTCTACATCTTCGATATTGTTAACAGAACAGTCTAACATATTGATACTGTCCTTCTTACCATTGCCGCCAGGTACTTCTACAAACTCAAACTCAGGAGGATTATCGTCTGAAGTTTCCACTGTCCAAGTGCCCCAACGGAAACCGTTGGTCACAGTGACACGGCCTGGGCCTTCACGTTGATAATACGTTTCAATTTCCTGTACATTTTTTTTGTAATAGGTTTTTACTGTCCAAGTTGTCATGATTAGTTGTCCTTGGGTAATTCTACAGCTTCTTTGATCAAGGCAACCAATCCTTCAACATCTGATACCATGAGTTTGGCATTGGCCCATTCGTCGTCGTGATCGCGACCACCAATTTCAACCATAAAGCCGTTGTCATACATGTTGACGGTAAATGATTCATTTACCTTTTTTAGTTTGTCACCAATTTTACCTACTGATTTTTTTGTTGCCATTTGATTCTCCTATCGTTGAAGTTGTTGCCACGCAAGCCATTGCGTAAAACTATTGTACACTTGTTTAGCTTCTGTGTCATCCTGTTCGAGCTGTTTGCCACGCACATAAAATCCCGTCGGACTGACTCTGAGCATTTCGTCTCCGCCGCAAAAAAATGTCACCGAGTGGTCATTTAGTTCTGGTTGATTTATTTTGTAATTCATAATTTTTTTCCAAGAGTTCGTTGTTCTTTTTGCGTAGATCTGTGACATCTTGTCTAAGACTGTCGGTTAAATTGCGATGGTATTGTAAATCACGCTGGAGATCTTGATCGGTAATCACAGGTGGTTTATTACGATTGGCCACAGTATAACCAGCCACAATTCCGGCTATCAGCAAAAATATGCTCAGTAGGTCAATGGATAGATTCATTCAAGTTTCTCCAGAATATTTTAACAGTCTCATGATCCAAACAGGATCGTCAAGATCTACATCAATCCATACACTGTGACCTTCACGCCAGGCTGTTATTCCTTTGCTTTTAAAAAATTCTACAACACTGTTAGGAATCATGCCTCGATTGAAGATTTGTGACGATTCTTCATCCCACAATTCTGCCGTTACAAATTTGTAAACCCACGGTGGCGCGGAGCCAGAGGTGAGGTTGAGCCTCATTAAAGCTTTTCACCAGGTTCAAATCCACGGAAGCGAAGGAATCTTGGAAATCTCAAACTGTAAGTTCCATC
>JGI24890J29729_1001063_pt1 | contig 13604 bp, 7 predicted proteins | sample FreactcultureFD7_FD_29729 | JGI IMG/M metagenome (IMG submission 29729)
CCTTCGCGGTAGGATGGAAGAACAATGCAGTCCGCTTTCTTAATAAATTCGCGCACGTCGTCGGTAGTACCTAGATATTCAATAACACCATTCTTTATCCAATCATCAATAACTTCTTTTTTAATACCCCGTTTGTGCTCCGTATCCATCGCACCTAATATTTGAAACCGGGCGTTCAAACCGTCGGCCCGTAATTTTTTGACGGCGTCTATATACTCCAATATACCTTTGTCTGTAATTAACCTTGAGATAAGCAGGAACGTAAATTTTTCATTTCTTTTATAGGGCATCGGTTTGAATCTCTTGAGATCGATGCCAGATCCCGGTAGCAGATCCACCGACTTTTCCGGTACTAACTTTTTGTCTAGAAAAAGATGAAGATCGTCGGGATTCTGAAAGAAAACTTTATGAGCAAACCGGAAACTGATACGGTACAGAAAAGTAGCCATTACCGAAACCAGGTTGTCTTTTAAAAAAACAGTGCCCAAGCCGCAAACATTGTTTACGACGGGTATTTTAAGAAGGCGTGCGGCAATGGTGCCGTAAACGTTTGGTTTTATTGTATAATGTAGGATAAAGTCAGGTTTAACTTTTTTATAGATCATAAAAAGTTCAACAATAAGCGCAGCGTCTTTAATTGGATTTGCCCCCCGGCTATCCATACGAACCTGATGGTGTATGCAGCCCGCCTCCTGTAAAAGGTGCGTATATTCATCGTTGGGTGCGATGGTATGTACCTCGTAGCCTTGTTCAAGAAGCGTACGGACAAAATTCATTCTGAAATTAAAGATGTTCCAAGATGTGTTCAGGACAATCGCAATTCTCATTGAGCTTTTCATTATGTGTATTCAAATTTCATTCGATAATGGGGCGATTAATCGAGTTTATCTTGAAAAAATTAAAGTTAAATTCTACAAATCTAAAAAAAAGTAACCGGGCGGTAAAATTACCTGTTAATTAAACCTGTAAGTTTGACGCCTATTTAATATTAATGAAAGAATTCGAAAATACAGCGGTTTTAGTAGCAATAAGTAATAATCGTATTCAAGACGAAACGAATGAATACCTGGATGAGCTTGCTTTTTTGGCTGAAACTGCTGGCATTAAAACCGTGTTAAAAATTGTTCAGCACCTACCAAAACCTGACCCAAGGTCTTTTATCGGGAAAGGAAAGCTTTCCGAATTAAAGGAATTTGTACTGTCCAAACGGGTTAAAAACGTGATTTTTGATGAAGATTTGACTCCTTCGCAACTCCGCAACCTGGAAAAGGAATTAAACCCAAAGGACGCAGAAGATTTTAGCGTTCGCGTCTACGATCGAAGCCTGCTCATTTTAGACATTTTTTTGTGGAGAGCCCAGACAGCCCAGGCAAGAACCCAGGTTGAACTGGCCCGGAACCAGTATTTATTGCCAAGACTTACTCGCATGTGGACCCACCTGGAACGACAACGCGGTGGAACCGGGACCCGTGGTGGTGCCGGTGAAAAAGAAATTGAAACTGACAGGAGGAATATTCGTCATCAGATTTCAATCTTAAAAGACAAGCTCGAAAAAATTGAGAAACAGCGTGCTACTCAGCGTAAATCAAGAAGTAATGTCGTTCGTGTAGCACTGGTGGGTTATACCAACGTTGGGAAATCCACTCTTATGAATTTATTATCCGGCTCAGGTGTACTTGCTGAGAATAAACTTTTCGCTACGGTAGACTCCACGGTGAGAAAAGTTGTCTTTGATAATATTCCTTTTTTGCTTTCCGATACGGTGGGATTTATTCGAAAATTACCACATCATCTGATCGAGTCTTTCAAATCTACATTGGACGAGGTCCGCGAAGCAGACCTTCTCATTCACGTCGTCGATCTGGCGCATCCTTTTCACGATAATCATATTGACATAGTGACCAAGACACTGAACGAAATCGGAGCGGCCAACATCCCCACCATTCTTGTGTTAAATAAAGTCGATCTTTATAAACGAGAGCATGTTGAGGTCAATGTTGATGAAATGAAGGGATATTATCGTGAGCATGGTTTTGAAAATATCGTGTTTGTTTCAGCTGCTACACGTGAGAATATTGATGTTCTTCGCCGTGAAATAACGGGTGAAGTGAGAAAAAAACATCTTTTGCTTTATCCGAACTTTCTAAAAGACGGATTCTCCGCCGGACAGGAAGACTATTTAATTGAATCATAGGTGGATTTTTATATTTTTGCGTTTTGTTTTGCGGTCCAGATTGGGCACAGCTAGAATAAAGAAGAAATATTATAAAGCGGAAGAAGAAATAAAAAGAAAATTGGTCCCGTAGTTCAATGGATAGAATAGAAGTTTCCTAAACTTTTGATATGGGTTCGATTCCCGTCGGGACTACTTTGGCTAACAATGGATGATTTTGGCTACAAATGGATTTATTTCGGAATCTTTGCGACAGATTTCTACAGTAAAATACAAATAGCTTCTTTTCGTCAAATGGTTCAAGAAGGCGACAGTAGCTCATCTTCTTTCGTTGATTTCCTTTGTAGAAAATTTCAGCGTCTACGACCTACGCGTTGTTCAAGATTTATCTTACGTGGACCAATCTGGTAATGTTTGTCCGCAAGACCGAGCACTGACAATAAGAGTACATTTTTTGCGATCGTTGTTTAGAGGGCGTTGCTTATTTGCCTGGCTTCATCGATGATCTCTACTGGGTAGTTCCTCAATTCCAATATATTTATTGCGTTCCTTGTACTTACTGGACCTGGCTTAATAGTGTGATCAAAATAAAGCTCATTATTTTCTACCATTTCTGTGAAGTGATACAAGTCATATTCATTTTTAAGCATGTCAGCCAACTCAATGTCATGTGTGGAAACAATTACGATATTGTTGCCTCTATTTAAATAAGAAAGGATAGCTTTAGCAGCAGCGATTCTCTCTACAGTGTTCGTTCCTTTGAAAACCTCGTCTAGCACGAATAAATTTTGGTTAGAAGTCTGCACCTCGGCAATTAGAGAACTCATTGTATTAACTTCTTGGAAATAGTAGCTTTTTCCTTCTAACAGATTGTCACTAATTCGGATAGATGAAAATTGCTTTAAAACTGGAGAACTATATTCGTCTGCGAAGCATGTATAAATTGTCTGGGCCAGGACGGAATTTATAATCATAGTTCTTAGAAATGTGGACTTGCCCGACATATTGGATCCTGTAATTAAAATGCCTTTTCCATCCACTAAAAGATTGTTCTTTATGCAATTTTCAATAAGAGGATGATAGATATTTGTGGCGACTATTCTTTTTTCTGATGCCACTAGAACAGGTAGACATGTCTTACATGGACCCGCTCTGAGTGAGGCAATAGAAATTGACGCGTCAATGTTACCCACGTAGTTGAATAACGTTATAATATCCGACTGCTTATTCTGTACCTCCTTAAGTACTTTAAAAAGCATAAAAACTTCTAGCAACGTGAATATTTTTATTAATTCAAAAAAATAAGAAGCTACGTCAGCTTGAACTCCAGATCCATTTTCGAAATTGACCAAGCTTGCTTTTTGTTGGAATGACTTTAGATTAACTATGCTTGCTGCAACCGATTTATCATTAAACAGATCGCCTTTACTCGTGAATCGTTTGGCAGCCTTAATCAGCAAGTCCAACTGCGGGATTGATGTAGCATATTGAAATGCTTTGGACTTACTCCAATAGTGCAAAAACATATTTAACATCATTACAAATGGAAGAATACTTATGAGAATTGGAAATTTAACTATTAGAATACATAGGAAAGCCACAATGACGATATAAATCGACATCAATTTGAACCATTTTGGTTTTTCTGTTAACCTGTTACTCAATAAAGACGAAATGTGATACGCATCGTTATGGGTTAGGTTGAGAAGTTCTAACTGGATTTCCTCGCGGAGATTTATATTAGTAGCAAATAAGGTAATAAGTCTCTGGCATGGGTCTTCAATGTTATTAGTAGGCTCAATTATTTTTTTAAATAAGAATTGTTGTCCTACTCTGCTAGTTGTCCTGTCGATAAACGCAAATAATTGATAGAAGTCTATGTCTTCCACCGTTTGATTAGTCAATCGGTGAAAAGAATTCTTGNTAACGGCATCGGCATACTTTTTAATGCCTTCAAAATGAAATGAATCTGTCTTAGCGTTTCCCCAACTGGCGCGAATTTGCTCAATTTTCTTTTTGGATGCGTGTTTGTTTAAATAAGGAAAAAGGAAAAATATAAAGATTGTCGTGACTATAGCTAATAAGATAATGTATTCCATGTGTATGGCTAATTGTTTCGCCTAAATGGGAGAATGCAGACATGGCAATTTAGTCACAAAATAAATCACATCATTTATACGCAGGGATGAAAACCTCCAGCTTGCCATCTTCCCAATTAGCTACGAATCCATTAAGTCAGCAGTTATGAATCCTGTCGAGTTTACGGAGCGACCCTAACATAATTATCGAACTATCAAATCATGGAATTTCTTTAAATTTCCAATAAACTGGTTCGATAACAGTAACCTTGGGACTACTTTTTAAAATGCTTAATGCGTAAGTAATTTTCATGATTTTAGTTCGATTCCTATCGGGTCATTTTTTAATTTTATAGGAAAAGAACATTGAATTGCGAGAAATCTGTAGTTCGATTCTGCTCAGTTTTTTTTCAGTAACTGGTTTGATTTATTCAGAACATCTTTTGAGATTCCAAAGCATCCATCAATTTACAGACTTTCAAATAAATTAATATTGTTCTTGAGGTTGCCTCGATTCTCCTGAAATTGACCGATAATAAATTAAAGAGATTGAGGAAGGTAAAAGAATATATACGACAGACGTTTTTAGCCAATTGTAAGCCAACATATAAACCCATATGAGAACCAAAAGAATAGCCATCATTGTTGGAATTTGTTTGGGTGTATTCTCAATTGTAATAATTGCATTTTTGACCTACAAAACTTCTATAAAGAGACCACAGGAACCATCAAAGCCATATTCATACTATACAGAAGAGATTACTTTTAAGAACAATCAAGCCAATATTATCTTAGCCGGAACACTGACGTTGCCCTCGGCAGCGGAAAATTATCCAGTCGTCATTTTAATTTCTGGAAGTGGTGCCCAAAATAGAGATGAGGAAATTTCAGGTCATAAACCTTTCCTGATCATTGCTGACCATTTAACAAAGTGCGGAATTGCCGTTTTAAGATATGATGATAGGGGTGTTGGGAAATCGACAGGTAACTTCAAAGCAGCAACAACTGCAGATTTTGCTTCAGACGTTGCTAGCGCTATTGAATACCTGAAAACAAGGAAAGAGATAGATAGAAATAACATTGGTTTAATTGGTCATAGTGAAGGAGGAATGATCGCACCTATGGTAGCATCTAATTCTAAAGATGTGAGTTTCATTGTTCTGCTTGCTGGCCCCGGAATCAAAATAAGGAAGGTGATGTTGATGCAGCAGGAATTGATTGCAAAAGCAGATGGTGTATCTGAATCTGACATAGCGAAATATATATTACCATTGCATAAAGAGGCATATCGAATGATATCCATATCTACTGATAGTCGTAAGTTGAAGAAGGACTTAGCGAGCCTCATAAAAGAAATGTATGATAATACTCCACCTGGTCTGATACCGTCAAATATGACTAAAGAAGAGGTTATATCAACTCAGTCAGATAAGTGGTCATCTGAGTGGTTTAGAAATTTCTTGAGTTACGACCCTTCACCTGTACTTGAAAAGGTTACCTGTCCGGTACTTGCTATAAACGGGGAAAAGGATTTGCAAGTAACGCCAAGAGAGAATCTATCAGGAATCAGTGACGCGTTGAAGAGAGGCGGTAATACGAGCGTAACCGTAAAAGAGTTGCCGAACCTCAATCATCTTTTCCAGAACTGTGAAACAGGATCCCCCGAAGAATATGCTGCAATTGAACAGACATTTTCACCAGTCGCATTAAAAGAGATTTCTGATTGGATATTGAAACAAGTAAGATGAATACGTTTGCTCGCTGGGCGAAATGAAATTGCTGCCATGATAAAAAAGAAGAATTATAGAACTAAAGAAATAAGTTTCAGAATGAACACCGACAACAAAAAGTTTATGCCACAGGGTCGATCTAATTATCGAACTATTAAATCCTTAAATTTTATCAGATTTTCAATAAAATGGTTCGATATCAGTTACGTTGGGACTACTTTTTAAAAACTTCCTTTACAGAATAATTTCGAAGATTTTAGTTCGATTCCTATCGGGTCATTTTTTAATTTTATAGGGAAAGAACATTGAATTGCAAGAAATCAGTAGTTCGATTCCGCTTTGGTTGATTTAGTTATTCAAGCTATTCAAAGACGCCAGGGATTTTATAAAATCTGTATTCTAGGTATTTCCAGCTTATACCCCTTCCCATGTACATTCGTTATACTCAGTTCAGGATCACCGCTTAATTTTTTTCGAAGTTTTGATACAAACATGTCCAGACTGCGGCCTGTGACGACTCCTTCTTTGACCCAGACCTGCATCAGCGTTTCTCGGGGCGTCAGTTCACCGAAATTAGTGTTGAGCAATTCGAGAATCTTACATTCCTTGTCTGTGAGGCAAATCATCTCACTCCCCAATAGCAAACGCTTATTTTTCACATCAAATAAAAATTTTCCGAGTGCAGTCAATTCTGGAACGGACCCTTTTATAATAGTATTGTCTTGATTCTGCACAGGCATTAGTGCTGAACTTTTCCAAAACCGTCCAATCAATAAGGCAATGGTCGACAACAACAATATGCTGCTACCAATAAGACCAATGAATGGATAGTTGAAGGTTGTTTGGTGAAAATTCGGAAAGGTAAATTCGATGATGTAACAACCTCGTGGCTGGATTCTGCCCCTGCAAGCCAGGATGTCTGGTGTGATACTATTGATCTGGAAACCATAAACGATTACGGCATCCTTGCAATCGTGTACAGCAACGGTGTAACCGGAAGGGAACTGTGTTTTGGGAAGCAAGCCTTGTGACAGCATCATGAGCGAGTCGTGGTTAAAAACGAATTCATTTTCGAACTTGAGCAGGAAAGTGCCTTCTTTAATTTCGGTAACCGGCGGTACACGTGAGGTCGAGTCACCCGCCTGCAGCAGCATCCGATGACCAATTTCACGTATAATAAGGTTTGCTTGCGTGGCGTGTAAGTTGCGGTCGGAACGTTTTGTGAAAGAGGAGGCGATAAAAAAAATGGCAAGCATCACTATGGCAATGACGGAACCTATCGCCAACCGGTTATTGAAAAAACTACTAAAAGCAGAATTTACACCCATTTACATTTCTTTTTACAATTCATTTACAATGAAAAGCAACGCGGTTGCGTACGTTTGAATATGCAAAGTTAAAACAATTTTGCTTATGAAAGTTTACCAAAACAACATATACGATTATGAAACTACTTCGTCATTACCGCATCCTTTCAAGACCCCTTGTATTCCTGGTGGCATTCCTGTTCATGAGTTTCACAACAGACAAAGTCAATGTTGTTGCTCCTGCAAAAGGTCAAACGATCATGATCGCGCTTTTGCTTGATACGAGCAATAGTATGGATGGTCTAATCGATCAGACAAAATCGCAGTTGTGGAAAATTGTAAATGAAGTGGCCGCTGCTAAAAGCGGAGAAGGCAAGCAGCCCAATATTAAGATTGCGTTGTATGAATATGGCAATGACAGGCTTTCGTCTTATGATGGCTATATCCGCCAGGTGAGTCCTTTAACCGAAGACCTTGATGTTATTTCCGAGAAGCTGTTTTCACTCAGCACGAATGGTGGAAATGAATTTTGCGGGCAAGCGATCAAAACTTCCTTGAATCAATTGGCGTGGTCTGCCTCCAATGCTGACTTGAAAATGATTTTCATTGCAGGCAACGAGCCATTTACGCAGGGAAGTGTATCGTACGAGCTTGCCTGTGGTGCGGCAAAGGAAAAGGGAGTTGTGGTGAATACCATTTACTGCGGTGATCTTAGTGACGACATCACGTTGAGCTGGAAGCGTGGTGCAGAATTAACAGGCGGAGCATTTATGAGCATCGAACAAAATAGCAAGACTGTCTATGTGCCAACACCATATGATAATCAGATTGCTGCGTTGAACGATAAACTTAACGCGACCTATGTTTACTACGGAGCGTCGGGCGAGTATAAAAAGGAACAGCAAATTTTACAGGACAAAAATGCAGCGAGTTATGGAATGGCCAATATAGCGGAGCGCAGCTTTTGCAAGAGTTCACATGCCTACAAGAACTCCAGTTGGGATCTGGTGGATGCCGCAAAAGACAATGAAAAGGTAATTACGGAAGCCAAGTCAGACGACCTTCCCAAAGAAATGCGCACCATGAGCATAGAGCAGCGCAAGGTATACATCAAGCAGAAATCGGAAGAGCGTACAAAGATTCAGGGTGAGATACAATCCCTGAATGCAAAACGACTGGAATATATCTCTAAAAATACTCCCCAAAGTCAGGATAACATGCTAGATGCATCCATGATGAAAGCGATCAGGGAACAGGGCAGGGCAAAGAATTTGAAGTGGAAAGGTTGTTAGGTTATTGGCAAAACCATAGCTGAATGGGTTCAGGCTAGTTGACGCCCAATATTTGCTTTATTGGAAATACCATTACCGACTTTAATGGTAAAGAGGGTCAGGAATAATGTGTATAGCCGGCAATTTGAAAAGACCGAATCGTTAGCGACAAGTCAGCGACAACAATCTAACTATATAACTTTCAAAATAAAACTTATGAAAAAAACAGCAACGCTTTTAACATCACTGCTCCTTATACTTTTTGTATCCACTGAAACCTTTGCCCAATTAACGTCTCAAAAAATTGATTCATTAATGGAAAATGCCCTGGTAAAGTTTAAGGTAGCTGGCGCATCTGTAGCCATTGTTAAAGATGGTAAAGTAATTCACCAAAAAGGGTATGGGCTTACTTCCATTACAACAAAAGAAAAGGTCAATGAATACACCAATTTTCAGATTGCATCAAATACCAAAGCATTTACAACGGCTGCACTTTCTATTTTAGAGGATGAAGGCAAACTGAAATGGACCGATAAAGTAAAGGACCACCTGCCTGAATTCAAAATGTATAATGATTATGTAACGGAGAACTTTAACATACAGGACCTCTTAACGCATCGCAGCGGACTCGGATTAGGTGCCGGCGATTTGATGTTTTTTCCTGATGGTTCCAATTTTACCATGATGGATGTTTTGAGCAGCTTTCAATACTTTCAACCCGCTTCTGCTTTTCGAACCAAATATGATTATGATAATTTACTCTATATCGTGGCAGGGGAAGTAATTGCCAGAGCCAGCGGTATGAGTTATGAAGCATTTGTCCAAAAACGAATCATTGAGCCTTTACAAATGAAAAATACATTTGTTGGCAGCTTGAGGAAAGACAAAAGCAACTTGGCAACACCGCACTCATCAGAGTCTGGATCCATAAAAACAATTGACGCTTTCGACTTGGGAATGGGTAGCGCTGCCGGCGGCATATTCTCGAATGTGGCAGATATGTCCAAATGGATGCTGGTTCAATTGAACGGAGGTAAGTATGGAACTGATTTAAAAACCTCATTATTTTCTTCGAAGAATCAGAACGAAATGTGGAGGTTACATACTGTTTTAGAAACCAATCGGTTCCCCAGATACAATTCTCATTTTAACGGTTATGGTTTAGGTTGGTTCTTAACAGATATGAAAGGAAATTTAAAAGTATCACACACCGGCGGTATGCCGGGAATGGTATCCGAGGTAACCATGTATCCCGATTTGAATTTAGGAATCGTTATATTAACCAATACAGAAAGCGGAAGCGGGCTTTTTTCGGCGGTTTCGAGTACTATTGCTGACAGTTATCTGGGGTTGGACGATTTTGGCTGGATGGATAAAATAGCAGGATGGACGCAATTCCAAAAAAACATGAGTGATGTTGTAACAAAAAAGGTTTGGGAAAAAGTTGAATCAGCAAAACAAGTAAAAGTAAAAAACGAAGACTTTATCGGAATATATGAAGACCGTTGGTTTGGAAAAATTGAAGTGTTTGAAAAGGAGAAAAATTTGTGGTTCAAATCTTACCGCTCTCCAAAATTAAATGGTCCGATGGCTTTTTATAACGCCAATACATTTGCTATTAAATGGGAATATCAGGCTATGAATGCCGATGCATTGGCAATGTTTTCATTAGATGAAAAAGGCAAAGCGCAGTCTATTAAAATGAAAGGCATTTCCCCAAATATTGACTTTAGTTTTGATTTTCAAGATTTGGATTTACAAAGGAAGGATGATTTTAAAGCTTATGAAGGATACTATAAGTTTCAATTTGAACCAGGAAAAAACGAGTATATAAAGATAATAACCAAAAATAACCATCTGGTTTTAATTGAAACATGGAATGGAGCGGAAATTACTTTTGAGCAGATGTCTGAATTGGAATTTTTTAATGAAATAAGAAATTACCCGCTAAAGTTTACTAAAAACAAAGAAGGGGCCATTATTCAAGTTCTTGTACACAATAAGGATTTATGGAAAAAGGCTAATGATTATAAGCCATAATTAAAGCTGCTACTAGAATGATTTCAGATCAAATGAAGACTTTCGAAGGTTTATTATCGATCTCCCATTAACAAAAGAGGAGTAGAAAAAATAGTGGCAAGAGGAGAAGGGTCTCAATCTAGTTATCGAACCATTAAATTCTTAAATTTTCTCAAATTTTCAATAAACTGGTTCGATATTGGTAACCTCGGGGCTACTTTTTTAGAACATCATCAGGTTGCTTCATTTCGAAGATTCAGTTCGATTCCTGCTAGATTCATTTTTAATTTTCTTGGAAATTTCAATTCAATCAAAAGAGAATGATGATTCGATTCCTCTTAGCTCATCGGTATAAGAAGTGATTAAGTGGGGTTGAAGTTTTTTATACTGCTTTATGAATAGGAGTTAATTTATCGTCTCTCGTAAAACAAAAATTATTCGAGGCAAAAGAATGAAATATGGACAATGACTTTTGTGATCATTTAAGATCAGCTGGAAACGCTATATCCTTGCCAGTCAAAATATTTTAAAATACTAACTTGTAGACGCCTTTACCGGAATTAAAATTCCTTTTCGCCAAACTCACTGGAAGGCAGTTTGAATTTTCTGTTTTGTTGATTAAAGTTATAACTCAGATTAATGATGATGACATCTTTCTCCTGAATATAATTGGTAGTAGTGTAAAAGTCCGTCCCCCGCGTGGTGATTCGTTGCTCGTTGGAAGGTATAATACCTAATCCTATATTTTGCCATTGTAATATTGCTGTAACACGTCCTTTCCATAAACTTTTTTTGACCGATGCATTGGGGCTTATGAAGCGTGAATCTTCCCCAATAGCAGTCGGGCGCATCGAAATGTAATTGACATTTAGCTGTATACTTAGTGTCTTCGTAGCCTGAAAAGTCTGATTGGTATTAAGCGAATAAGCAATACCGGAATTATTCACAACTACAGCGTTATTTAATAGACTGCCTTTGATTCGATAGTCATACACATTGCCACCGAGATACAATGCCCACCAGTTAATAGGCTTTATGTTTAAGCCAACTTCGATGCCCCACTGAGTGGCATTTCCCGCATTTGTGTAAATACGGTTCAATACTGTATCGGCGTAGACGCTGTTTACACGGTTTACCACGTTCTGGATTTGCTGGTTATACAATGTAACGAATGCTGAGCCAGTTTCAAGTTCCTTGATGGCGCCCAGTTCAGAAAGGTATACAAACTCGGGGCGAATAGCTGGATCCCCTTCTTCCAAAGTCTCTGAGTGTTCCCTTTCAGGATAAGGATTCAACTCATTATTGGTAGAACGTTGGACGCGACTACTGAAACCTACCTTTGCTTTCCAGCCTTTATTGAGCGTGTATAATGCGTTGACTGATGGAAATAAGTTGGAAAGTTCTAAATCATAAGGCATTGGAAGTTTGTCAGCGTTAAAGACCCGTGTCGCGTATTCATAGCGTAGCCCGGCCACATATTCCAACTTACCTGACGTTCCTGAATATTGAGAATAAATTCCGTGAATACGGTTTTGAATATCAATATTGGCGCTAAAGTCAGGATTGACAGCGAAGCTTCCTGTACCCAAAACAGCATTTAAGTACAGAAAAGAACCCGTCTGACTCTGATAGCGGTATTGATAGCCGCTTTCCAGTTTTCCTTTTCCGATAGGGATGACATAATCTACTTTGAACCGGAAACCATTTATGGGACTATTACCGGTATTTAGCACATAATCTGCCGTATCATATCTGTCCGTAAGAGAAGTATTTAGATTCTTGGTATAACTATCCAACACATCATATTCATAAAGACTTGAAAACGTCAGAGAAGATTTGTTGGCGAACGTATGCGTATAGTCAAGATTGGCCAGCGAAAAATCGCCCTGCTTTTTAACCAGGTTGGCATTGAAGTACGTCAACTGGTTTATGATCTCGCCTGTATAAACATTTGTCTTTGTATTGTCATATACAAGATCTGCTCTTCTGAACTGCCTTTGTTGACCGTGATAAAAACCGAGGGTAATCGAATTGGCTTTTGAAAGAGTAAAAATGACAGCGGCACGGACTGCATAGTTTCTTCTCTGGAAACTACGTTCACCTACCGAAGGAAAAATGGTATGGTGATTTCCTAACGTTGTATTCACATCGCCAACCCGTTTGCCGGCCAGATCATTTTCCTGATAACTGCCACCCAATGATAAATCCCACTTGTCTTTTCTGCAATTGACAGAGAAATCAGCACCAAAGCGTTGCGGATTTTTGATGTTATTGTAGGTGTCTACGCTGGGCAATCCGATTTGAGCATTCATCACACCCGTTAAGCCATCGTCGGTTCCTTTCTTAGTGATGATATTGATGATACCCGCTTTCCCATCTGCGTCATATTTTGCTGAAGGAGCGGTCAGCAATTCAATCTTCTCTATTCCATTGGCAGGGATTTGACTTAATATGGTAACCGCATCTGTGATAACAGGTTTGCCGTTGATTAGTATTAAGAAGCCAGTAGATCCTCTGAGCCGTATCTCACCTTCCGCATTAACTGTCACGGAAGGCGTGTTTTTTAAGACATCTAAAGCCGTTCCTCCTTTTGCTGACTGGAATTGTTCAGCTTTATATACTTGCTTATCTATCTTATTTAAATTTTCATCTTGTCTGCCGCTTACTACTACTTCGTTTAGGTATTGAGCAGCGTGAGCAATGGTAATATCGCCCAGGTTAATTGTTTGGGATTTAGAAACAACAATGTCTTTTATATTGGTAGAACGATATCCGATGAAATCAATCTTCAGGTTATAGTTGCCAGACACTACAACTGTGAAAGCAAAGGCACCGGAGGAATCACTCAATTGGCCGTTGACCAGTTTGCCGTCTTCAGCTTTGTAAATGCTAATACTGGCATATTCCACTGGCTCGTGGTTCAGGGAATCCAGAATCTTTCCTGTTATGGTTCCTTGAGAATATAGTGATATGGTAACTCCAAGAAAGAAGAGAGGGAAAACAACAAGACTTTTCATTAAATGTTA
>JGI24890J29729_1001064_pt1 | contig 13596 bp, 29 predicted proteins | sample FreactcultureFD7_FD_29729 | JGI IMG/M metagenome (IMG submission 29729)
GGCCATAACGGCGGATGTAGCCTTGGCGGGCCAGCGACAGAAGCGTGAGATGGCGCTCGCTCGACGTTTCGATGCTGTTGAGCGTCAAATGGTCCCTATCGCCCGTGAGATAAAACTCAAGGCCCGGGAATGCTTCCGTGGCAAAGGGCTCGAAGTCTAATTCAGCCATTAGTGAACCTGTGGTTCATATTGAGAATGAGCAATCCGTGATATTTCGCCGGTGTCGCGGATTTTATCCCATTCGACGTGACTATATCGCTCATTATGCACGCAAACGGAAAAGAAGCGGCGGGCCTCACATTTGCTTTCATATTCGGTGCGAGTGATAGCTTCATTTTGGCGATGAAACGCTGAAATGCGATACATGCGAAAGCTCCGGGGTTAAGCGGTAAGGCCGGTGTAATAGCCTAAAGTGATGCGTTCGGCTGCGGGCAACTTATCCCAATCGGTGCCGGATAGTAGGACCAATCGGCCCTCTGCGGCGTCGTGCCGCGCATAGCTATGGCCGTCAATGCAAGGCGCGACAAAACGGGGACGGCCATGACCTTCAACGGAATACGCCCGAAGATAAAGGCCGACAAGACGGCCATTATAATCGCCCGCGCCGGTATAACCTTGTGCGTTAAGCAGGGTGGTTAAGGTGGCAGTGTCACCGTGTAGCGATTGATATTGTTTACGGGGCCTATTTATAAGGGCCTTGGCGGTGATGCGATCGCCCCGCTTAAGGTAAGCGACGGTGACATATTGCGGGTCGGGCGAGCCGTACACGCTGGCGGGATGTACCGGCCCGAGATAGCCGCCGCTGGCATAGGACACACACGAGCCGGTATTGGCGCGGTAGGCCGCAACGCATTCCTCGGGCGTCGTGGCAATGTGGAGCGTCGTGTCGGCGGACTCAGCGGTGGCGCGGAATCGCGCGGCGTATTGGGCAATGGCTGGTGCGCCAAGCCGGTCACTAAAGAACTTCTTGAGGTAGGTCCCCGGCTTGATCTTCGTCTTAACGTCGCGTTCGCCTTTGTCGGGACTTTGCGTGTAGGCCATGAGTTCCGGGCTTTCTTTGCTGATGTGTGGAAAATGTAGGGCGCGCGGGTCTTCTGGGGGCACCTTAAGGGTTGGGTCATCGCCCCACGGAAGCGGTTTGTAGTGCCCTTCGCGCAACCTTAGCGTCTCACGTTCTGTCCAGGGTTTTTCTGACATGGCGTTTAAACGATATTGCCCAAAATATCGATAATTCCCGGCTGCAATTGCTGCCCTTGCTGCATTTGGTTTGCAGCGCCTTGTAGGACTTGTTGGTAAGCGGCGGCTTGCTGTTGTTGCTGTTGATAAGGGTGTTGCGCTGTTATGGTGCCGGTTGTGCCGTAATAGGTCGGGAAGGCAGATTCGGGCCGAAGGTCTTCCCGCCCGGTGGCGCTGTAGCGAAGGGCCTCTAGCGAGTTTGTGCCGCCGCTGCCGACAGTGGCGTAAAAGTGATTGTGGTCGCTCGAATGGGTTTTGGGGGGTTCCTTGGCGGGAATGGCGTGGATCGAATAGCCGCCAGCAAGACGGTGGGCGGAGCAACTTTTGGGGAAGGGCTTATAAGTTAGCCGGATGCAATTTTCGGCGCGATCGAAATAGGCGCAGATATTCTTAACGTCAAAGAAGGGCGTTATCGCCACGGGCTCGCCTGCCGTTTCGTGGGCGGCATGGGCGGGGCGCTTATTGGGCGCTGATAGCAAAGCAAGGCGGGCACCTTCCAGGCGCTTTGATGCAGGCGAGTAAGGGCCGCTGCCATCCGCCGACAGGGCGCTAGCATAACCGGCCCGCTCAAGGAGCGGCCTAAGCGAAGTGCTATCGCCATAAATGCGAATGTAAACTTTGGCTTCGGGATGGACTACACAACGCGCGGAAGGTTTGCCGTTCCGTTCGAGGTAGGCCACGGCAAAATCGCCGGAGGCATAAGCGCGGACGGGCTCAATGCCATCGATGTTTTTGCCGGAAGACATGCAGGACGATGGACCCTCCCGATAAACGCGGGCAATTTCGTCGGCGGTTCGCGCCAGCTTCATTTCAGGGGGCATGCCTTCCGCCCGCCACTTGGCGGCGAACTCGGCAATTTCGTCGGTGCTTAGGATGTCGCTGTACTCAGCGGTCAGCCACTTCCCGGGCTTGGCGGTAACCCAGGCGGGTTTGACGCATGACTTTCCGCGCGGGAGGTAACGAATCATCGTCGGGTCATTGTCAGCGCCCGCAGCGGGGCGATGCGGCCATTGCCCCGGCTTGTAGGCGGGGCCTAACCGCTTAACGATCGCTACCGGGAAATTCCCGTTGAATTGCATCGATTCGCGGTGGGCCGTAGTAATCGGGCCGTCATTGCAATAGAGGACTGCCAAGCTCTTTTCAGCGGCGTCGCCCCATTCAAAGTCGGGGAAGCCTTCATAAAGGTCCTGCCAATACTTGCCGCCTTCAGCGGTGGTGGTCCAAGACAGACCGACGTTAATCGCTTCGCGGAACAAATAGGCATGCAAGGGATCGAATGACTTGACCTTGGCCCAAGACTTTCTGCTGCGGGCGAAGCGGGTAATTGCGCCGTGTAGATTTGTCGCCGCTTCGTGGCCGTGGAACGCGCCCTCGAGGTAGTGCGTCTTGAGGCGCCCCATACAGTTGAGCCACCAATTTCGGCCCATTGGCAATTCCGGGTCATCCAGCGAAAAAGCGGCGTTGAGGTGGTGCAGGGCATCGATAAGCGAAAAAGGTTGCATGAGCGGTTCCGTGATAAAGCGGTGGTGAGGGTGATTCGGGCTTAGGGCTTTGCGGCTTTCAGGACGCCGCTTTTGCCGAGGGGGAAACCAAACTCGGGGCCAACGCCGCCGCAAAATGAAACGGAGCCATCTGGAAGAATGGCTATGAGGTTGCCGCACGGGCGTCGGGTGCCTTGGCGATCGACCACCATGAGGGTGACAATGTTGCCATCGGCCCGATGTAACCGAAGGTAGGTGGGCTCTTCCTGGTCGGGGAAATTGTTGTGGGGCGGCACTCTGCCGGGCTCCCAAACTTCAAGGCGCATGGGGCAGGTCCTTTAACGGATAGCCGCAGAATTGGGCGGCACGTTGGATGAACTCGGGTGGGACATTGCCATCACCATCTTCCCAATAGCAACTGAGCAATTCCCAAAGGGATCGGCGTTCTTGCGTGAGATGTTGGGGCGCGGGTCGGTTCAAGGTTGAAGCTCCTTGGTAGTGGTTCGGTGGAGAGATTGTACTTACCGTTTCTCGTTTGCTATGCGGCACGGGGCCGCACCTTGTACAATTCTTATAATCTTTGTAGGGTGTGTTGGGGGCCCACAAAGAAAAACTGAGGAAGGATATTTAAAATGGGAAAGAGACCGAGGGCTCTTAGACCGAGGCCGGGCCGCCCGGCTGACCTGTCCGAAATGGACGTGATTTGGCTCCGGGTCATGGTGGACATTCCCCACAAGGAAGCGGCGCGGACATTGGGTTGTTCGTATCAAACAGTCTTCAACGCGCGCTTCGGGGTGACATGGTATCATCTCCGCTGGCCTGACCCGTGGATTCATGAAGTGATCGACGGCAAGACTTCGATTTACAATCATTTGCGTCCACATCCGGGGCTCATGCCCGAAGAGGACAAGGCTCGGCTTGCCGAACAGGGAAAGGTGGCGGAGGACCTCATGAAGGACAAATTTGCCTCTGGCGAGTTGAGTGAAGCGGACTTGAAGGGAATTACCGGACGTTGAAAATCATGTACGGATTTTAACGTGCCGATTTTTCCAGGGTTTGCCTGAAGAAAACTTAAAACTAATAATTATCCTAGCTCAATTTCAAGCGAGGCCGGGTGGGTGGCCGGGGCTTGACCCCACCCTCACCACCGCCTAGTCTCGTCGGGTTGTTTCTCAGTGCCCATCCTCTGCCCAGCCCTTTTCTTCTTTAGAAGAGGGAAAGAAGAAGCATATCTAAAGCATAGCTTATAGATCATATAACTTTCCAACTGGTAGCCGAAAGGAAGTGATCCCCGGGGCCCCTAAAGTGGATTACAGTGTAAATTTGTCCCTGCACGGTTTGAATTTTTCGACGGCTATTGCTTACCGGGGCCAATGGCTCAGGCGCAGCACCGCTCGGCCCACGGCCAGGAGAAGCAGCCCTAAGGCTGCACCGACATATAGCGCCGACAGGCCCGCGAGGGCTGCCATCGCCATGACGAAAGAATGAGAAGAAGGAAGGCCGGACGGCGCTAGCGACATAACTACAAACTCCCTTTGTGAAATCTTTGGTTTACCCTAGAAACATAGGTGGATTGCTGCCCATTCTACACTTCCCCCGCTGTTATTACTTGAAGCCGTCCAGTTCCATGAGCCTTTTGAATTGGACCCTCAGGGCATTGGCCCCTTCCTGTTGCCCCGCCACGAAAGCCCGCTCGTAGGCCCAAAGGACAATCGCCCTGTCAAACGGCTGCATCCCATCCGGCAAACACAGACCGGGGCCCTTGCCAGCGGCCATCGGCACCCAATTCTGACCATAGGGACCACAGGCGCTATTTTGGGTCCACTGCCATTGGGGCTCGCGCTTGAAGCTGGGCCAACCAATACCGCCTAACATCATTGGTCACCACCTTGCCCTGTCATTGTCATTGGTCCACCCTCACCACCGCCTTGGAGGTACCGCCCACCGTCAGGGCCACCGCCCGGAATTGCTCTACGGCCCTTGCTGGAAGGGCGCGGAAGCGGCGGGAGTCCCAACCGGCCCATACCATATTGAACGGCTCTAGGTCGGCTCGGGTGCGATCGGGCACCTCCCTCAGGGAGAGGCCAACGCCAAACCAACGCTGGCCATCAAAGCCAAGCGTCGGCACGTCCTCGGCGTATATCTCGCGGATGGTATAGACGGCATTTAGCCGAAGGGGCACGGGCATGTTGGTGATGCGATCGGCGCAATCGTTGATGCAAACGACCCTCTGGCCCACAAACAGGTCCCATTCACCTTTCGGGCCGCTATTTTTGTCGCATGAGCGCATTGCAAGCCCTCCTTACAAGCCATCCTTGTTTAAGGGCGGCCCAAATGACCCAGCGAGGGCGCTTGCGCCACCATGAGGCGTTCGGGCCACAAAGAGACGGCGGCCCTAAACCTCGGGTCTGTCTGCAACTGTGCCCGAGGCGGGAAGCGCCATCTAAATAGACCGGCCTTTTTGGGCCTTTGATTGGGTCGGCGGGACGCAGTTGCAGTAGCCGGGGGCTGCGGCAATAGGGTTCGGCGTGGTCGCCATCCCACCAAAGGCAATTGACGCAGTAGCGTTCGCCGGTATTAGCCATTGGTGTTGCCCCTGATGCGATAGGCCCCCAAGCGCCAGACATCCGCCCCGCTACCAAGGTCGCTTAAACTGCCGTCAATCTTATCGACGGTCGCCAGAATTATCGCCCGGGTGTCGCCCATCCGCTGCACGCACGCTTGAGCGAGCATCGAGCGCCCTTGATCGAAAGCGTCGGCGGCCCCGACAACAGTGCCGTTGATGTACAACATGCACCTTATGGGCCTCATGCCATCGCGCTCCGTGCCGTTGGGCTCTTCGCGGAGACTGGCAGTCCCCAGGCCGGGGATGCTGTACGCTTCGCAGCGCAATTGGTCATTGTCATGGGTAGCGATCATATTCAGGGCTCCTAAAATATAATCCGGGGTCTTATTAGGTTCCCCGGCCGGATGGGCCAAGCGGGAATGCTTTAGCCGATCCTCCAACCGCATGCATATGCGAGCAATTTCCCTACTCATTCGCGGCGAACCTGTTTCTCCTTTTAGCGATACGGTAAAGAAAACCTTACTTAACTAGCGGACTAAGTCACTCGGCATTTTGCCGCACCCTTACCGCGAGGGCGGCGGTGAGCGCGATCTTTGCTAATTCTATGCTGCGCGTCGTGTGTGCCCAGTCATCCGGCGTATTGCTCATCACATTTAGTAATTTGCGCGCCATTCCCTCCGTCACCGTATCCGGCTGTGGGGCGCGGGAGAGAGCATCGGCGGCTTCGCGCAACAGTTCGATTTCAGGCGGAAGTGTAGCCCGCTCAAACATTCCATCTTCAAGGCTGTCCGCACGTTTCCGCAACCGCTCCACCAAATCGTTATCCATGGCGGCTCCTTTGTGGCTTGCGCCGGTTATTGGCTTGCACCGTCGCCGTTGCCCAGCGGCAGTTTCCAGGCTCGTAATGACCATCGTTGTTGATGCGATCGATTGAGTGCTTGATCGTAGGACGCCTTCCCATATGGGCAAAGAACACCTCAAAATCATCGTGCCACGCCGCGCAGACGCTAATTCCGCGTGCGCCGTACCATTTGAAGGCTTTGTTCCTTGGATTTTCGCAGCGAGACTTCATACCTCGCCAGATGCGATATTCCGCGATTACCCTGCCTCGTCGGGCAAGTCCATGTTTCGGCGCACGTCCAGCCTCACGTTTGCAGCCGCAAGATCGGGTGTCGGAACAGCGCAATTCGTCCGTGGCGACATAGACGGTCTTGCCGCACTCACATAGGCATTTCCAATGGACAATAGCCTTGCCTGATGGCCTGCGAATTGACTTCGAAGAAAGCGCAAGCAATCGCCAGAACTTCTGCCCGGTCAGGTCGAGCCGGTTATTGCTGGCGATTTTGCGGATCGGCTGATTAACGGGCGGTTCCATCATCCTCTTCCTTCGATCTGGAATCCCCGGAGGCTTGCGGGCGTTTGTCGTAGGCGGCGAGGGCTTCCTTTGCTCTACAGAGAGAACATCTATTCGTATAATTTCCCGCATGACCATGTTGAATTTCTCTTTGGTCAATTAAATTGCGCAGCGCCTCGGCTAGTTTATCCGCGTGGTCGGTCAAAGGAGTTGCTCCCGAAGGGTGGCGCGATCGCGTACCGGGGCGAGGTCGATAATTCGGCGGGCCATGGACTCGCGGGGCGTCTCGGTCAGATCGGCCATGGCGTTGCAGGTCAGGCGGCGGTCGCGGTCGGCGGCGGCCAGGATGGCCATTAACGTTAGGCGCTGCATCGCCGCATGGGCTTCGCGGGCCTTTGCCATATAGGTCGTGGCATGCACTTGAATGGTAGTGGTCATCAGTGGGCCTCAGCGTCTTTGCGGCGCATGTAAAAATGAATGCCCGGGGCGCACACTTCCAGCCTCGTTTGGTAGCGAGGCCCCTTGGGCGTTACCATCTCGCCCACCTTATAGGCAAAATTTCGGTCATGCTCGGAATAGGCGATAGTGCCCTTCTTGTGGGCGGTTTTGCTGAGAACAGTTTCAATGCTCAGCACCTTGGCGGCGCTGGCCCGGCACTTTCTATTGGCACCTTCCACTTTCATTTGCCGCTTGGCAGTGGCGGGCACCTCTAGGACCACGATGCACCTTGCCCTTACGAAGTGTTCATCAGTACCGCCGTAATTATCGCGGCGGGTGCCCATGATCGTGGCTTTCTTGTAGCAGATGAAAGCGCCCTTTGCCGGTGGCATACACGCCTTTGCTTGCGCGGCGGATAGGTCGGCATAAATGCGTTGAGATTCGGCATAGGCGGCATCTATTGCCTTATTGGCAACTTTAATCTTAGGGGCAAATTTGGCGGTGATTTCATTGAGCGCCTTATTCGACTCGGCACTTCGAGCATGGAACAAGTGGTCGCGCGCCTTACAAATGGCGTTGTGCTTTTTGTTGGCGGCCTTTAGCGCGGCAGCAAGGCGGCGTTCAGCGGTAGTGGTGGTGGTCACGGGGCAACCTCATGGTCTAGCGGTTTGACGGGAAGATTGGCGGGGGCGGTTAACGGTGGTCGGAATGGCCTACCTTTCGCCTTGGGCGTTACCGCCTCAACAAGGCGGCGGGCCTCTTTGGCATAGCCTTCCAGGTAAAGGTCCTTGTAGAAGGGCTCTTCTTCAAGGTCGACGAAGTCGGCAATTTGCGCGGCGAATTGCAGTAGGGCCGGGGCTTGCGCCAGCAAGGAAGCCCAATGCCGCGCCTCGGCGTCGGTCAGGCCGTTGTCCGCGCTAGCGTGAATGCGGCACACTCTGAGGCCCATGTCCAGCGTGTATACCGATCGGCCACTGGCGAATAGCGTCTCAGGGTGCCAATTGGGCAGGGGCACTTGGTCTAGCGGTTCGTCTTCCATTATCGGCGGGGCTCCTTGGCGTTAGCAGGCATGGGCAGCTTGGGTTGATAGTACGGATCGAAAAAACCCCAGGCTAGTGGGCGTTCATCGGCGGGCAGCGCATCAAACTCGGCCATGCCTTGTTGCATCAACCCGTGATGCCCCGCACACAAGCCGCCCATTGGCGCTTCGTATGGGCAGCCATGCAATGCGCAGAGGTTTGGTTGCGGTGGCATTTTATGGGTCCCCTTATTCTGGCTGTCCCGGAGGCGGCGGCATCCGGGGATCAATCAGTTCAACACCAGCAAGCGTGCCGTCAGCAGCGATGTCCAAGACAGCGCTAACCGTGATTTGTTTTTTGTACGGTGGTGCAGCTCGGCCTTCCGGCGCGAAATAGTAGAGGTGACTACCATCTCCATGGATGCGGTCATGCGTGAAATACGCCTTACGTCTCTCCAAGCGCCACTTCGCGAGATCGCTCATACGTCCCTCAGATGTAGCCGTGCCGGTGGGCAATATCCCAAACCGAAACAGCAATTGAAAACGACGACATGACAACGACGAACCAAAACAGAATTGTGCCGCGTTTCTCAGGTGTCATTCAGTTTTGGCCATAAATTCAATCTCACCACTTGCAGTCGCTTAAGAAAACACCTCGGGGAAGGGCCTCACTTGCTGAGGGGTAGGGGTTGAACTAACGGCTCAAGTCCCGAGGTGCTTTCGTTTAAACGGCCCTTCCTTTCAGTTAGGCGTCTGCGTCCGTGGCAGTTGGCGCTAGCCCTCGAAGCCCAAGGCGGCGTTGATGCGCGCCGTCAGGTCCGCCCGCAGTTGCGAGGCGGTGGTGAGGGTGGCACCAACCAAGTAGTGATTGACCAAGAGCGCATGAAGCTCGGGGTTGGGCTTGGCCTTCGGGCCGCGCCTACCGGCGATGGCCTTGTAGGCCACCTTCACTTTCTTGGCGGGCTTCATTGGTCGGTCTCTTCGTCTTCCGGCTCGCGGCACCAGACCGGAGCGGCATATCCGTTTTCGTTCATGATGATTCTCCTTTGCGTTGGTGATACAATCAACGCTATGGAGATTATGCCTGCCTAATTTGAAGTCTATGTGGCAGGGTGACGCACACTACCGATTAATTGTGGCCCATAAGATTGAGGCCAAACGGCTGAGGCAGAAGCATCGCGCCAGCCATCGGGGCGCATAGCAGTGAGGTGGCAATGGCCAGGATGACAATGAGCATTTTCATTGTGAGAGGTCCTTTTTGGTTGGGGCGAAACGCCCGCTGGGGCGATAAAAAATGTGCGCGCCGACTTGGGCGATCGGCTCGGCCTTGGCCCAAATGCCGCGCGATGGATGAATGTCCGCCGTGTGATAGGCGGTTGCATCGCCAACGGCTGAGGGCAGGTGGTACAGGTAGGTATTATACGCAACGCCAACGGCCAAGGCCCATGCGGGCTTGTCGGTGACTTCATGGCGAAGCCCGTCGCAATACCAAGAGAATTGACAGCGGTCCTTAAGCGGGAGGCCGTCCGGCCCGATTGGGCCTTGATAAACCACTTGGCAAATGGTGTCCGGGTAAATGCCGCTGGCAATGCGGTTATAGACCACATCGCTGACGGCCTTCATGCCTTCAGGGCCTTGATTGCGCGCCTCGAAGTACAACGTCTTTGCAAGGCAATTGATTTGGCGGAGGTCTGCCGGGCCAATGCGCGCCGAGACATTCTCGATGGGTAGGCCGGGGTCTAATGCGACGGTTATGCGCGAGTCCCGATAATGCACCGCGTTGGTATATCCGCCCGAGGCGATGAACAACAGTGAGCCCAAGATGGTGCCGTTGAAAGCGAAGGCCCATGCGCGGCGACGCCATTTTATGCGTCCTAGTCCTGAGGTGGATTGCGGCGCTTGGGCCAAGGCAAGGGCTGACTGGCGGCTTGTCGGCGGGCGAGTTTGCGGGCGAGACATAAGCGGTGACTCCTTACCTTGAGGATTAAAAGGAATATGGCAATCCAGGCGGCAATAAAGCCTAGCTGTTGTGCGGTCAATGGCGGCATTGCGGGTGGTCCCCTGTGGTTAGGTTGCCCAGGCAATGTAGCGCTAGCGGGTTTATGCCGGGTTAACACTGGCGTGACCAGATGTCGCAATTTGATTGCTGGCTATTACGGGGCGACCCTCACCACCGCTTTATGGTTATGCTTGTTGCTGCGCAATTTGCCAAAAGCCGACATATTGGCCGGTCGGGTCGCGCAAGGGAAATTGCCTATCGAGCAATTGACGCTTGATCGGCTCGGCTGCAAGGCGGTCGGCAATTTGCGCCATGAGAATAGTGCCAAGGGTGTGAATGGGCGCGTTGTCAAATGAGGGATTATCCATTGTGATTTCAGCGATGAATTTCATGGTGGGGGTTCCTTTCCTTTTAGGAGGGCAATGGCAATTTTAACGAGGGCAGTTTCGTGGCCGTAGCTGATGGCAAGGTCGCGCAAGCGGGCGGCCATGCGGCGGCGCTTAAGCTCTAGCGGTCGGGCAGAGCGTGCGAGGTCGCGCCATTCGGCAAGAGGCAATTTCCAGGTGGCTGCATCTTCCGTTGAAAGGAGCAAGGCGTACTTGCGGCCTTCGCGGACCAAGAGGTAAGAATGCCAGCCACATGGCGAATCGGACCATACGCGCCAATGACTAATGCTGGCGTTACCATCCATGTTCGTTGTCCTGAAAGTAGTAAGGGATTGGAACGGCCTTAGGCAAAGAGCCGCTAAGGTCGAGCGGTTCATAGAGCCATTGGCCATCGCCTGCAACGGTCCAGCGCATTAGGAGGCGCTCCCATTCTTGGGCGGTAAGTGGCGCGATTGTTTCGGCAATGCCGCTAGCGCCGGTTGGTCGATTGGTCCAGCGGTATGGCCAGTAATGCCGCGTCGGTGCTTCGCTGTGGATCATGTTTCACCTTCGCGTTTTAGCGTCAAAAGAATAGCGCCGGGCATTATAGGCGTTTGATGATAGCGGCCAGACATTGCCGCACGGAAGAGCATTGCTTGAATTTGTGCGCCTTCATCACTTAAGCCGGGCATTTGCTCTTTGTACGCCTTAACAAGGGGATCATTCTGGTCCATAGCGCTAACGGTCCTCTTGGGGGAGACCGCAAGCGGCAAGGAAACGGCCACGATCAAAGCGGGGATTGCTTTGTGCGAGGGCATCGGCAAAGCGGTGAGCGGTGAAGCGCCGTTGTGCACGGGGCAATTCATCGCCGGTCATGCCGTTGCCTAGCGTGGCGATGGTGTGAGCGATTGCCGCAAAGTGGCGATGCTGCATCAAGGGATTTTCTGCGGCGGTTCGCAGGTCTTTGGCGTGAGCGGATTGGCGAGTGAGAGGCATATGTTAGGCTCCTTTGGTGGGTTAGGGGTTGAGCAGAGTGGCCGCTGCAACAAGGCAGGCAAGGGCGATTAGGCCGAGAGTGAAAGCCCATGGGCTAAACGGATCGCGGTCGCTGACTTGATCGGCTTGTTGGGCGATTCGGCGCATGGCGCGAAGTTCGCGTTGGCGCTGCGCCGCTTGGCTAAAGGGGATTGGTCTATGCATTTGGGCTTTATCCTTCCTTTTTGTCATCGTCAGGGTGGGCCGCAAGCCATGCGGGTGTAGGACAACAATAAACCGGGCCGCGCGTGTCGGTGCGTTCAATAAATGTTCGGTCGCATCGCTCGCATTTGGCGGTATGCCCGCCTCCGGTATAAGTTGAGGTTCTAATTTCGCGCCAAACGTGCCGCTTGCTTGGGGCGTTATTCCAAGGCCATTCGCGCAATGCTTTTTTGCTCATCATGGCTAGTTGTCTCCATTTTCGGGTTGAGGTTCATCGGCGGCATCAGCGATTAGAGTTGTGCCGCATATCGGGCAATCGGGGCATCCTGCCGCGTCAATCCACTTACGGGTCAAGCGGATTGTATAGCCGTCTAGTGGGCAGGCGGCTTTGATTAGGCGGGTTGACTGTTTCTTGCCGGGCGCTTTGCTTGGATCAAGGCCGGTTGTCGGGAACGGGCCGAGTGCGGCAAGTGGACCTTGAAGTGCGCGTTTAAACGCTTCGCCGGGAATGGTGGCAGTGGGTTTGCCGTCAAGGCCAATGGCGTAAACGGCCCGCTTGAACGGGGCCTTGTGGCCTATAGCGGTTCCAAGGGCGGCATGGCAAAGCTCATGGGCGATTGTCGCGGCAATATGCATTTCACGGTCTTGCCAATCGCCAAGGATAGGATGGATAAAAACCTCAGCATGTTTGTCGCCGGTTGCCTCACGGTCGAAGCAAATGCCTATCGCTTTCTTTGCGCCGGTCGCTTTGCGCGAGGGAAAGCCCCAAGAGACGCGGACTTCGGTGGGCAGGTCCGGTGCGTCTGGGGTAGCGGCGAAATGCGCCTTGAGCGCGAGTGCGCAACGGTCTAGCCATTCTTGGCGGGCATGTGCCGTTGTCATGGCGTTACCTCATGAGCAAGGCGAGGCTTGGCGCAAATGGCGCTGCAACGCTCAAGACGAAGGGAAACAAGCGCCAAGGTGCCAGCATAGAAACAAGGCATGCCTTCCGCTGTCATGGGATATACCCACCATGAGCCGCGCGCCTTGTGCGGGCCATCTTTGCGGATGTGGTAGCGATTGCCACGCGCGTCCCAGCCTACATATAAGCCGGGGCGATAAGCGCTCTTTTCGATGTTGGGATAACTGCGGTTCATGGTCATTCGCTCCTGGATTGGCGGTTGACTCGAAGGTAGTGGCGAGAGGCTAAGACGAAATGAACGAAACGACAAATGAAATGTTTGTAATGGTGGACATGGGCCGGGGGTTGGGATAATGTGCCGAGGGTGGAATTATCGTGAGACGATAACGGGGTTATGGCATTAACTGGCGCTGCACTTGCGAAGAGAGATGCTCGGGTTCCGGTATGGCTTAGGGCTAGGGAATATACGCAAGAAGCCTTGGAATGCTTGGCTAGTCTAATGCGTCATGCCGAATCGGAAGCGGTAAGGGCTGGCGCGGCGAATAGTTTGCTCGACCGGGCATGGGGCAAAGCGCCCATTATCGTGGCTGGCGACGAAGACAGGCCGATCCAGGTAGACATGCGGACCATCGGCCCGGAACATCTGGCGCACTTGGAGTTAGCCTTGAAGCAGGCGCTTGGCGAACAGATAGCGCAGGCCATACAAGCGACGCCCAAGGCGCTTGATGCTGGCGCTAGCCTTGCGTCGCACGTTGAAAGCGGTGGTGAGGGCGACGCCAATGGCAGCGATAGTGCTAACGATAGCAATGGGTTAGCTGGTGCCGAAGGGTAAGGCGCTGCCGGACCTTTCTTTGTGGGGAAAGCCTGTGGTGCCCCCCCGTCAACCCCCTTTGAAGGCTGGGTCCCATGTTCCTGACACCCAATGGACGTCTGTACCAGAAACCCCCAAAAATTTCCAAAATTCTACCGACCCCCTGCGACATATCGCCGCACCTTCCCCACCCCTAAATCCCACCAACCCCAACGGGTCCCACCCCCCTG
>JGI24890J29729_1001065_pt1 | contig 13576 bp, 36 predicted proteins | sample FreactcultureFD7_FD_29729 | JGI IMG/M metagenome (IMG submission 29729)
ATTACCTGGTGAATCATATTCACGTTTAATCCAAAAACCATTTGAATTTTCAAAATAAATTTCATTACCATTTGAATCATATTCATATTTTGACCAATATTCATATGAATTTTCAAAATAAATTTCATTACCCGATGAATCGTATTCACGTTTAACCCAAAAACCAGTTGATTCTTCGTAATAAATGATATCACCATTATTATCCTTAATTTCATAAGGAAAATCCTTTATTCCCAAAAACTGAGCAATTGTCTTGTTATCTTTCATATAAATTGTCTTTTGTTGATACAAAGATACAACTTTTTTCCGAATAACCAAATTTATTTCAAAAAAAAAATGGTGATAATTTCTTACCACCATTTTACCATTATTATCCTTAATTTCAATTGTTTTTAAATTGTTATATTGGCCTAGTGCTGACCCATGTAACCACATGGTTTGGAAGGTCATACTGGTTTACCATTACATTCCTTTGTGGATCCATTTGTAGGGTCACATTGCACTCGGTAAGGTGTTCAGTAATGAACTTACCATTTACACCCTTATCGGTGGCGGCATGAGCTTTAACCAAGTACTTACCATCGGTTGGTACGGCAAAATGTGGTTCTGTTGAAAGATCAACTAAGATGATTTGTTTGTGTTTTGGTTTCATTTTGTTTGTTTTTATTGTTGTTGTTGTTTAAAAAAAGTTTTTAATGTATAATCCCAGATTCTTCTATTTTATAAAAGATAAATTCGTATATTGCGATAAGGTCATCCAGTGATAAATCCTCTAAAAAAACCATACTTGTTATACCATTTTTGGTTAATATTAAAAAAGTTCTTTTTTGTTCATAGATATACCCTATAAAGTGAACTTTTTTATCACCACCTTCATGGTAAACTTCCAAACCATTTACACCTTTTATGGTATAGCAATTAGTTTTTTCCCCATAAATAGAAAGAGAGTTTTCAATAGAGCTAAAAACCTGATTAAATAGATCTTGCCTTTTTTCATTGAAATCAATAAATGGTTCTAACATTTGAATTTGTTTTTGTTGTTGCAAAGATACAACTATTTTCGGAATAACAAAATTTTATTTGAAAAATATTTTGATGGTCAGGAATTTTACCTGTATGGGAGTTGCACCCATTTCCTACGCTGCACGTATGCTAAAACTATATAGCCGCAGATTTATGATCTGCGAATCAAACAATTTGATTAGTACCCACCAAAATATTTAAATAAGAACTTTAATTTTTTTGTTTTATAATGTGCTAGGTAACATTTATCAAATGACTATACACCAGAATATTTTTCCTTTATAAAACCATTTATTTGTTAGTCGGAAAAACTAATATAGTCATACCTGATTAACAATACAAAGATACAACTATTTTTCGAATAACCAAATTTTAATTCAAAAAATCTTTTTCAGAATCATATGGTACTTCTGTGTCATCCACAATTTCCTCAATATTCTCAGATAGGTCATTATTAACCACATCCTTGAACTTAATCGCTGATTTCCTTATAATCTCCTCATCAGTGTCAGTGTCTTCAACAATAACCCTTACCATGAATGATGCATATACCAATTTTGCTACCTTTGCCATTTTTGTTTAATTTTGTTGTTTAATAATTTTCGTTTATACCAAATGATTAAATTGTGCTTTCAATCTCCAATCGATCACATTCAACGGAAAAACAATCCCCATCACCATCTTCAACCACGGCATCACCAAATCTAAACTCAATCACCACACCACAAAATTCATGTTCCCAAATATCATCACATTTTGTTGGTACATTAACACTATCACCAATATTTAATTCATTTCCGAACTTATCAAAATATTTCATTTTTCTGTTTATTTTTGTTGATGCAAAGATACATCATTATTCCGTAAAAACAAATATCCTACCAACTTTATTTTTGGTAGGATATTTTTAAATAAAAACTTTTATTCTTACTTCACATGTTCACAATAAATCCCCGACACATGTGCTGGCCTCAATCCTTTTGGAACATACTTCTCTTTTTCATGTGTCACTGGCACCAAGTATTCAGATATTGGTGAATCAGAAAAAACAAATGGTTTTTCCGATGTTTCAACCCTTAACCCCGATAATTCATTTAACCGCTCCATGGTATCATTATCAATGTTGATATTATCCATTGATATGCGCAAAACAATATCTTCACGCACCTCGTTAATATCCGTTGAATTAAAGGATAACTTCAACATCTTATTTGTTTTGGTATCAACCAAACAATAAAATTTTGTACCAACCAAAATACCAAATAATGGCACTTGCCCAAAAACAGGATGACCTTGCTGATCATAAGCCTTTTTACCAATACGAATACTGGTGCAATGTGTTGGTTTATCAACCGTTAACACTGGGGCAATATTACCCATGAATACCTCTCCCTTACCCAATTCAGGATGAATGAATGCTTCTTTCATTTTTTCTTTTTTTTGTTTTAAAAATTATTGTTCCATTTCAAATAAACATTCCGCAATAATAAATTTAGAATCGCTACCATATAATTTTTCTATTGTAGACAATGAATAACCATATGAACTAATAACATCTTCAATGTCACTATCAGTATAATCATTCAGATCAATTTCCATCTGAAATAACTCCCCATCACGATCCTCCTCAAATTCAAATACGTTTTCAGATATTTTGCGCCCATATTGGTTGGTATCGCAATCAGTTAAAATCCATTCAATGTTTTCCATGTTTTTTGTTTTAAAAATTATTGTTCAATGTTTTGTCTTATGTATGTTATTATGTTGTGATTCAAACAATTTAGATCAAGAATTTCAATTCCTATTTTATCAGGATTATTTCTGTTTTGTTTTAGGNATTCATTTACAACACCACGTTTTTTATAATTAAAGTATGTTTCGTAATCAGTTTTTGACCAATCAGGTGGATAATTGCCACCAATACTTTTTGTGACAATATTTTCAATTTTAACACCATGGAAATATAAATCAGCACAACAAGAATATAAATCCCCATTTTTAAATAATATACGATACCTATCAATTTTTTCGATACCACTATCAAAAACATATACCGTATATTTCTTTTTACCTATTTCTATTTCCATGGTGCTATTTTTTTAAATTGATTAATATTCGCAGTTAGGATCGTTATCAGATATGATAAAATTTTGATCCTCAATTACAATCTTTGTGCGGACCTTTTTTTGTATCAAACCACATATTACATTTTTTGGATCCAAATACCTGAGATCAGTATAATCCGCATTAACCACCTCAATACCTTTATATTTTTTTGGGAGTCTTTTTTCAAATACCATTGCAACCCTTACACCCATATCAAGTGCATTAACACATTCATCCCAATTCTCACCACTATAAGAAAATGTTAAATCATAATTCTTATATGTTTTGGTCAACTGAACACGGTTAAATACTTTTGTGTAATCATAGAACTGTGTGTCAGGAAACAAATCAAATAATGTCTTATCACCAATGGCAAATAATTGTGGGGCAATATCCGATGTGCCATTTAAACGAACCGAAAACTTTAAATCCTTTTTTTCAGCAGCAGTTTTGTGGGCCAATATTTCAGCATATACCCATGAAACAAAAAAAGCACGATCCTCAAAAAACATCTTTGTTTTCTTAATCCTAGCCTTATTAATGATGTTTTCATGTATATCAATACGATTGTGCCCCGACATCATTAAACAGGCATTAAGACACCCCTGTGTTGCTTTAGGACATACATTATACCCACTTATCTTACCACTTGCAAGATAGATAATGTAGGTTGAAACATTCAGTTTTTCGTTTTTAAGAATCTTTGATGATAACGATACACCACCAATATAAGATAACTTAGTTGCTTTTACAGCTTGCCCTCTAGTAGTAAATTCCATTAGTTTGTTTTTGTTGGCGCAAATATACATCAAAAAATGAACAAACCAAATCTTTTAAGAAAAAATAAAAATAATTTTGTTAACCCGATTTTTATAGTACCTTTGTCCCAACAAAAAACAAATGAATCATGTTTAAAATCTACTTAGTCTACGAAACAGATTGCTGGCACTCAAAAGAATCAAAAGTATTAATTGGTGCTGGGTTAAACTCACATGAGGCAATCAATATTTGTAATGATAATAATATCAAACAGTACGACAAACCAATAACAGAAAAACAAAAATACGACCTGTTTGAAAACCTTCAAACAAAGCTAGATGACAATGATGTTAATTACATTATTGATGAGCATCCAGTAAATACATTAATAAACTAATCTAAAACAAAAAAAATGGCCACAAAAATAATAAAAACTTGTTTAGATTGCCCATTTGCAATATTAGACGTTGAATCTGAACAAATGATATGTTCAGAAATAAGAGACCAAAATTTAAAATGGATTGATATGGTTGGATTCGATGAACAATATGAAGAAAATAAATCAATACCATTATCTTGCCCGCTCCATTTCTCACCCATTACATTATCTTTATAAATATATATTTATAAATTAGCAGAATCCGATTTTCTTAAGTATCTTTGTAATCTAAACCAAACAACAAAAACCAACAACTACATGGCTGTAAAAAAAGTGAAGATAAGTTCAACATCATTTAAGTATGTACCAGTAAAAAAGGTACAAACATCAACCACTAAAACAAAAAAGAAAAGGTAAAATATAACATACGATGAATACCACATCAATAATAGAAATAACAAATAAATCATTGGTGATATGTGACCCATACTCAATAAAAGAATATAGAGTCACATTACCCATACCAAATGGCCGTTATGTCGTTAAACAATTTAAATTGAATAACGGAGAAATATCGCACATTACAATCTATGATATATTTGGACAAATACATTATCCATCTATTGAAACAGATCTGTTAAACGCACCACGAATACCAAATATCCTATATGTTAAAAATAATATTGTGGGTATTTTCAATGACCACCAATCAGTGAAAATTTTTGAACAGGATGAAAAACCAATAGTAACCGAAACAACAAATTATGTTACGGCAAAACTAAACTTTAACGGAATGTTCGCAATAAAAGGAATAAAAGAAAAAAATAATTTAATAGGTCTACTTATCCAAATAATCGAAACAAACGAATCATATGATGATGATTTTGAAGATGATGAAATGGAAGACGAAGATGAATAAAAATAGTTTGTTTTTGTGCATGTTATTAACTCACAACCTGTTCTCAGGTTAATAAAGTTCAATAACACTTTTGTTAACATGATAAGTGTTTGCCCATAATCTGTTCTCAGGTTTATTGGGCAAACATTTTTTTATTAAACTAATTAATTTTCCTATGACAAAATTAAAAGATATATTCTCAAGAAACGTTTTAATCTATTACAAAACATTCAAAGATAACTATATACCAGTTATATTCGAACTAAATGACCCAACATATATAACCTATAATAATAAAAAATTTTCATATACAACTGATATAGATAATGCAATAGCTTTTAAAACAAAAGAAGAAATTATTAAACTGGAAATTTTAAATACACTGGATTATAAAATTATCCAATTATCAGAACTATATACCATAGGATACAACATCACCAACTTTAATTCTAAAATAGTGATAGCCACAACATGGCTACCAATTGATGAACATAAAACAAAAGCTAATCTAATAGTAACAACCGATAGAAATAAAGCTCAAGAAACATTGGAACACTTTATTTCAGAAAATATACTCGAATTACATAAAGAAATATTGAAACTAACCGAAATAAAATTACCCGAAATAATTGGTTAGTTAAATAATTTACCTTACCTTTGCCCCAACAAAAACAAATCAATCATGGGTCAACGTTCTCAAATCTTCTTATCAGTAAATAATCCTGTTAAGGCAATTAAAACAAAACAAAAAAATTATAATGTGGATTTTCTTTCCACAAAACAAAAAAGAATGTTGGGGTCAAAAGATACAACAATACTCCCCTTCTATGATCAATGGTGCTTCGGTGGTGGCTTGGTCCAAAAAGCAATCAATATCCTGTCACATACATCAGAGATTAAAAAAAACCCCACCAATATCAATACCCCATTTACAAATGACGGTATTTGTGATATGCTATCATGGAAACTTACATTTAAAGAATATATTGAACGTGTTTCTTTTATCCTGAACTACCAACAAAAAGAAAACAATTTTACATCATGTGGTTTCGGCAACTCAATTTACTTTGGTGAAAATGATAAAAAATTCAATGAAGATTATACTTCCATGGATAATAACGATGGTATATTAATCATTGATACCATAAACAATAAATATTGTTTTATGAATATCGGACCTCACTACGATAATGAACTATCAAACGGAATTTATGACATTGAACAACTAGTACCAATATCAGCCAAAACTTATATAGAAGCATACTATCCTATAAAAGCGGAAAAACTATCCAAATACCGTAAAGAAATGTTAGAAGATAAACCAAATGGTATTGAAGAATACATTACCAAAAATATACTGCGTAACCATAAACTTATCAAACAACTCGAAGATTTTTCCGTCCTAACACCATATGAGGTAAATCAACTATTCCCAAAAATGGTAAAAATAAAATAATCACTCACATCCATCTCTTACCCATTAATTGAAAATAACCAAACAAATTGTTTGGTTATTTCATTTTTATCCATTACCTTTGCTCCAACAAAAAAAACAAACAATGAATAAGCAACAAAAATATTCAGGTATTCAATGCACACCAGCTGGCTATGGTCATTATAAAATATCAATGACCTATCGTAATAGGGTTATAAGTTGCATAACTAGCAAGATGCTGGCAATAGATGACTACAAATCAGATGAATTTGAAAAGGTGGGGCGTTTCTTACGAAAGAAAAAAGGTTTTGAAAATTTAAAAGCTGAAATAATTAGTAAAAATATTATCCGTTAAAACTATTAAAACAAACCATATGCAATACAATGATAAAAATGGTATCAGAATAGACGAACTGGACCCAGTGTTTGTTAGTGACCCATCAGATGGTGATACTCACCCACATTCATTCACAGGAGACGTAACTGAGCTACTTCCAAACGGAAACATCATAGTGGTCGATGAGGAAAATGACCGCCAAGAATACGAAGTAAACCCACAAAAAACAGAAATAATTTTTTGGTAAAAATATAAAACAAAATAATATGAAATTTAAAGAGGATTTAAAAACCCATATAAAAAAAGAAATGGGTCTCAATGAAGAAATATCAAATCTTGTATTTGAAACATTAACAAAAACACTTATAAACCCAAGTGAAGATTTCCTTAAAAATATAACAATGGATCGAATAAAGAAATTTGAAAAATTATTCAGAAAACTAAAAAAAGAAAATCTTCTGTGATAAACTCCTAAAATAAATAAACCCCCAGCATATCACTGGGGGTTTATTTTATCCATTACTTTGTTATCAATTCACCTCAGCCCAACTTAGATAAATCTCGGCAACCAAACCATGGTTAAAAACTTTTGCATAACCATCACCAATCAAATCATCTATCGTTTGATCATTTAGATTATTAAACCTAAAATCATGATCAGAATAGTTCTGAATGTGTTGTGCAAACCTGGCCTCAGCAGCAGCAATCTTTTCCTTCTCCTCTTGCTGAGAATTGATAATGAAACAATCATTGGCCTCAATACCATCACAAATAACAATTACATTAATAACCCTAGACTTATAACTCATAACATTTGATTTTGTTGATGCAAAGATATGTAACCCTACCCGATTAACCTAATTATTTTCCAACTTATTATAGTTCTGAAACATTTTTTTATTAAACAAAATAATCTCATCATCACTCACCATATCAAAAACAAATGGTCGCATAATACGACCATCCAACCAATCCACAATTTCAATTAAACTACTCCCTATCTCCATAATTTTTTAATTAAAAAAAAAGTCTACATCAATTAAGACATAGACCTGTAAACCTTTGCACTTAGTTGTAATGGAAGCTATCAAGTCCTTTATACGACTACCCTTATATTCTCCTGACCTGGCAGTATTTCATCCCAGTATTACATTACAACTACTCACTCTTGAGAGAACTAATTAGCTAGAACTTTTTTGAAAGTTAGGCGCAGATTGAAATCTCACTAATATAATTACCAAGGTCAATACCCCTGAAATAACATAACAGTCTATTATCCTCTTGTTGCCCTAATCAGTTAAAGAAACTAAATCCCTTTAAGTTACAGTGTATTGGTTTTAAAAAAAAAGAAACAATAGGTTACATTATAAAAACATAACTTATTGTAAAGAGCTAAAATTACCTTGCATTAGTAGCACCTTTTTCATATTCTTCCCAATATGAATATTCAGTTTTTCTATTATAAGGATTTTTATGAGTACGTCCATAATCAAATCCAAGATTATAAGCACCTTGATCATCTAAAGGAATAGGTCTAAAAAAATCAGAATCTATATATCTTCCAATTAAAGATTCTTTTTTAGATTGAATATACCTATCATCTATTGCTTTTTCTTCATTAGGATAAGCTTCATTCAAGGTTAAAATAACATGCTCAAAGTCTTTGAACATATTAGAAACAATATCAAAAGTAGGACAATTCATTTGAAGAATGTTCTGTGCAATACCTTTGAGGATAATTGACTGTTGTTGTTTGTTGTAGTTTGACATATCAATTGTGGTTTTATAGTCTTTACCTGACTTTTGTGTTAAATAATAAAATATATAAACCAATGATTTTCACGAAGTAATAACCTAATATAACCCTACAGAAGGAAAAGAATTAATAAACAGACTTAACACAATTAATATAACAAAACCACATAAGATTGGTTTTAGAATTATTTAACTGTATAGTCTTAGATTGACCAAGTTTTAAATTATCTATTACAGTAATAATTGATGCAGCACTTTCTTCACAAGGAATAGCTAAAAATGTACTTATTAAAGTTTCTTTTTCACAATGAGTATTGCATTCTGTATTACAGAAGTTACTAGATGATTCAATTAAACGAATAATTGTTAATGTGTAAACCATAAAAAAGAATTAAACAGAAAAAGGATGAAAAGAAGTTTCATTGTAAATATGTACATCACCACAATCATCTACAACACATAAAACAGATTTAGAATTCTTAAAATCATCTAAAGAAGAAACGAATTGTAAATCTTTTTTATCAAATTCAATAGTTGTATAGAACTTATCTTTAGTAAGATGTCGCTCACTTTCATTTGGTTCACCATTTTCCATGAAATAATCATTATTGGCTTGTATTACAGTATTTGGTTTTACTATTTGCATAAAATTTGTTTTAAAAATTATTCCTTACCCCAATATTCACAAAAAACATTTGCCGTCTCTTCTGATTGACAGAAATCTACCACTTCCTCAAAATAACCAAATTCATTTGAAGAAAAATTACCATCTTTAATCCTCTCACTCTTATATTCAGCCCAGGTTAAATATCTCCATTTATTACCTGTTCTCTCAAGAATCTTCATAATATTGGCAGCAACAAGTTCAGATTGAAACTTTGAAGATATTGAACCTACTGGCATTCTAGCATAATTTGATGGTAACATTTTTATCGTTTTTGTTGATACAAAGATACAACCTTTTTCCGAATAACCAAACTTTTTTTGAAATTAATACCCTTTAAATTTTTTTAATATCCTAATACGTAATTTTAGACAATATATAACACCAAAATAAGTAAAAGCATGTTTTGGTATCGGACCCCAAAAACCAAAATAATTGCATTTCGATTCAACCCAAGTATCATAACAAACACCAATATTTAATCTATTCCGAGAACACCAACATATACCGTGTTCAACATAAAGTTCATATAAAATAGCATTTCGCTCTTCCCTAGATTGAGAAAACTTTATTTGTTTTACAGCATTTTTGTAAATACTCAATAACGCATTACGAAGCTGAATATCCATAATATGATAAGGCATAACCGATTTGTTTTAAATTATTTAACCCCAAATCTCCCCCAATTCAATATCCTGAAGCTCAAATATACCATACTCAACCCTTGGTCCCAAATTAACCCTTATACGCATCAAACGAGGATTATTATCTTTTGATATGGTCAATATCTTATTGCACTCCACAGCTTTCAATATGTTAATGTTGGTATCCACCTTTGGATTTAAATTCATAATGTTACGATTCAACGCATCAAACAAAGTCCCAGCAAAATCAATATAAACCAAATCCACACCATGATTCCTACCAACACCACGCAATATGGCAAATAATTGTCCCAAAGAATTAAAATGAGTTGCAGTATACATGCTCCATGAACATATAATATTCCCATGATCCAAAATCATATCATATATGGCATCCCTATCCAAATCCCTGAAATCAGATACAACCCTGATATTATCAATCAACTCAACTGGAACTTTATATGAGTAATCCATATTGATCTTTAAAGTCTTTAACTCCTTTAACGATATATCATTCGAATCGTTATCAATAAAAATTAATTGTTTCATATTTTTATTTGTAATTTTGTAATTTAATATTAATGCGATTTTCACGCCCTAATTACCTACTTTGTCTGGATTCCTCTAATATTTGTTCTTTCATTATTCAAAGATGTTTTTGATTGCGTACTTTTTGCAAGCGGCAGAATATAGATTAAGTAATGTTGCTTCCTTCTTAAATGGAGTGCCTGATAAATTTATTTGCAAATGGCAATCCGTATCAGGAATTACAATAGCCAATGTATTGTGTGAGATATTGTGAAGGTGGTTAACACTCATGCCTGGATTGTAGAACCAGCCGATAGGTGACTTTGTAACTAAAGTTGCTGTCTTACTTACTTTGATGAATTGTACCATTTTTATCGTTTTTGTTGAAACAAAGATACAACATCATTTCCAATACCCCAAATATTCTACCAATTATTAAGACAGGCCAAAACATAACCCATAAAATTAAAACAAGAAAAAAACTTACAAAACAATTTAACCTACCATACCTAATAGATATATCCCTGATCTCCTCAGTATCATTTAATCTATTAAATAGATATATCCCAAAAAATACCCCAATACCATAATAGATAATGTCAAACATATAACTATATATTACCCTTATATAAATTAAAAAAACAATATACCAAAAATAATGGCCAAAATAATATTATACCCATAAAAACAATATTAATGGAGATCCTCCAAACCAAAAAACCATTCTTGGAAATTATCTCATCACGATAACCACTACCCTTAAGCTCCCTGAAAATATATATAACTAACAATAACCCTATCCCAAAATATAATATCATAAAAATAATTTAAAACATTTTAAAAAAACATATTACCCAAAATATCGGCCAAAATATGATTATCAATAACATAACCAATAAATCTAACCACCAACTACTATACTCACCATACTTAACAGTTATCCCGTCTATACCACAAAACGAAATAAACCCAACAAAAAAATAAATAACCATTATCAAATTTAACATACTCAACCCCTTTTAAAATAATTTAAAATATCAATAAATAAAACCATAAAAATTATCACAGGCCATAACAAAATAAAAATCATGGAAATAATAAATAAATATAAATTCCAAGAATTCAACCCATACATCCCAATAATCAACTTATCAAAACCAAGAGCAACAAGCCGCCTAAATACCCAACTACACATAACCCCACCTATACCCAAATAAACCATAATCATACCAATACTCATATAAACATATTTTTATTTAAGAATTCAATAACCATATTTATCCTCATCACCATTATCATCACCTATGGGGTTTGAAAACCCATACTTCAATGCAGTAGCTTTAAATAAAGGTAATCCATACATAGAATAATCATCAAAATCCTCCAACCCATCCTCTAATATCCAATTCCACATTTTTACAACCTCATACATTAAACTAGCAGATATACCACGCTGATCCAAAGCTTTCTCAAACCCAAAATCAACATCCTCCCTCAATTGAACAAGAATATTCTCCCTTGAGAATTCAACATAACTATGCGTACCAATATACTCATCCTTTAATGTAATACCAAAATCAATCAACTGACCCTCAGGAATAAATCGCATAAGCCTATGCAAATCCCTACCATCTAACGTATTACTCTTATATTCATCCCTTACCTGATCTAATGTCTTCATACTTTTTTTATTTAAGAATTCAATTTAAAATCTAACCCAATATACTTAAACCCCATATACGCCTCATTATTATATATGTTCAACCCATAAAAAGAATAAGCTGGATCAGAACTCTGCATATAACTAATCTTATGCAAATCATCATATACATTAACAGCCTCCCATGACCACTGACCATCAACCAACTTAGGCTCAGTCAATACCCTGGACTTTACAGCAACATTATATGAGAATTCATATATTATATCACCAACCCTAATATCCTCAATAATTATATTACCCTTAGTCCTTGTCATTCCTGAAATTATTTAAACCATTAAAAACCACATAATCAACCACAAACAAAAAGGTATCATTAATCTCCCTCATATCACCATCAAAATCACTCACAACCCTATCATACCCCTCAAGATACTCAGAATTCATCTCAACCCTATCCCGCAATATACGACTGAACCAAATAACCCATCAGGATTGGCAGAAACACTAATATCATAAGTATATGTGAAATACCTATCAGAAAAATATGTTTTAGCACCTAACTCCTTAACATAATTAGATATCCAATACCCACAGAATTCAATTAATAAATTATCATCCACAATATCCAATACAGCACCATCATAAGAAACTACCGTCATAAAATTATCCTTTAGTACAACAAAGATACTTAACAAAATCATAATAACCAAATAAACCTAAAAATATTTTTAACCTGTATACAAAAACTCTAAACCTACCAACATAACCACAATACCTATATACATGATAATCCCCAAAAGAATTCCCCTCATATATAACCCTACCACCAAAATCAAATAACTTATGAGAATAACCAATAAAACCTAAATTGCGAAAATACGGAGGATACATCATACACTCACCATTATACGAATTTATTATATACAGAATCATAATGAATATACAGCTTCCCCAAAGATAAACTTAAATCAGGTAAAGTATAATTTGTTATATGAAATTTATGTATTAATTTTATAACCATAAATAAATTAATAAAATATAAAGAAAATTTTTTTAAGTGTCAAATCCTTTGGCAATATTTGCATGTTTTGTTATCCTTTTATAGTATTTGCATGTTTTGTTATAATCTGTTATTCTTTTATAATATTTGCGTGTTTTGTTATCATTTGGTAATATTGCATCTTTTATTATAGTATACATGGAATTCAATTATTATGAATTCATGGGGTAAAGAATTCACTTTTAATTATTAAAAAATATTTTAGTGTTAATATTCACTTATATAGGCTATTTTAAGTAATATTTTAAGTAATACTTTAGGTATATTTTTTATTAGCTGATTTAATTCATATTTTATATGGGTAGAAGGGTTGATTTATATGGGT
>JGI24890J29729_1001066_pt1 | contig 13547 bp, 5 predicted proteins | sample FreactcultureFD7_FD_29729 | JGI IMG/M metagenome (IMG submission 29729)
ACCAGATTCACCGATTTGGTTCAAAATTAATTCATATTGAGCTGTAAGAGTAGGGCCAAGATCTTCATCAGTTAGGCGGTATTCCTTAGAGCCTTGTGGACTCTTAATCTTAATAATGCGTTGTTTTTCAAGATAACGAACATATAGATCCTTAAACGATAGATCTACCTTGTCTCCTACCTTAATTCCCATTTCCTCTGCATAACTTTGTAGGAATGAACCCATCGTATTAGATACGGTCATTACTACTTTTTCGCCAGCCTTTAGGCGTTCAATAGCATGGTCTACAGATGATTGGGCTTTCAAAGAAAGAAGCATTTGGTCAATCAAGTTATGCATGATTGAGCCAAAGTTTGCGCTCTGAACCGTAGTCTTCTCACCTTCCATTCTGGCCATAGAGCCAGACTCGTCAAAAGACTTCTGCATTTCTTTAACTGCTTTTTCCTTTTCTCTAGAGAAAGCAAGGATGTTACGCATGGCATAAGCCATGTTCTCAGCAGTCTGTTTATCTACTTTGGTATCAACAGTGTTATAAGAAACACCAGCAAATGTTCTTTCCCTGCGGATATATTGTCCAACTTTGGTAAGCATAGTTGCCACAATTTGCTGCATTGGCACACCGCCATGCTTAATGGCATCACCCAATTCAGATGGTGTATCTACAGCTAATCCCATATCTGTGCTGGAATACAAATCCATTACGTCTGGTCGTTTAGCGTAGGTAGCTGATGAGAAGAATGTGCCAAAAGCGTTTCCTACTAACTCACGCACAAATGCTGCACGTCCTGTGGATAAACCTTTGCCATCTTTCTCGGCTTGGCGTTGCTCTTTGGATCTAGCTTGAGTTTCACCACCGCCACCAGCGTTGTGGGACTCATCAAATATCATGTAGTTGTTTAGACCAAAGTCTCTGATAAAGCGTTGACGCTCAGTTTCTTTAGACTTAACAGTTTGAAGCTGGGAATAAGTAGTAAAGATTACCTTGTAGTTTCCAAGGCTTTCATCTCCCCGCATTTTTTTCATCATCTCATCTAACGCTGCACCAGACTTAGGAGCCTTAAGATTAAAGTCTTCCTCAACAACTTCGCCATCTTTCTCACGGATTAACTGATAAGGAATGGCTTCACTGCTATTAGTAATGAAAATCTTAGGTTTGGCAGTATCCAATCCTAATTCTGCTGTCATACCAATATCATCCAAGTCACGGATCATATCGGAATAAAGGTTTGGTTTTTCGGTAACAAAGATAGGAATTTTGCCGTTGACTAATGCGTAGCGAATCATCGCTGCAACTACACGACCTTTACCAATACCTGTTTGGTCACCAATAATAAAACCTTTGCCAGCTTCAGCATTACGAATAGATAGCGCCAAGGCATCAATCTGCTCTGCAGAGAAGTTTTCCCTGAGAGTTTCAATGTCCATGTCTATCTTATCGGCAACATACTCATCAATATTGCCAACTTCTTCCTCAATTTTATTCAGTGATTGCTCAATAGATTCAGCCATAGCTTTAGGAGCTAGTGTGCCAACGGCAGATGCTTGAGACTTAGGATAGTAAGAAACTTGGTTTTCTGTTTCAGTTTCTAAACCTACTCTATCTTTTAGTTTAGATTCGACTCGTTTACTTGTGCCGCTGCTAGGTCCACCCACTGTGCTAGGTTCACCTCTTCCAGTGCCTTCCTCGCCTCTGGCTTCTCTTCTGCCTTCTTGTACGGGTTGTCTTCCAACTCCGCTAGGTTCAGGTACGTTAACAGGTTTAGGTTCTGCTGCACTAACGCCTCCCCCAACTGGTTCGGTTCGTCCACGCTCGGCAGGTTCAGTAGCAGACACGCCTCGTTTGCTGACTTCAGCGGGTCCTTTTCCTTCAACACTAGGTCGTTCACTCGGTCTGACAGCGCCAGCACCCACCCCTTGTGGCTCACCTGTCCTTGTGGTAGCAGTACCGATGTCAGCTCCACTGGTGCTGACAGGTTTGGATACCATGCGATTTGCTTCATTTAATTTTCCTTTCAATTGCTCATAAGAGCTAATGACTTCTGGCAGATCTGCAGCTGGCAGTTTTCTGCTTGATTCCCCTTTGCCATTAATAACAATGACATCCACTGGGTATGCTGCGCCTTGCTTCTTGTACAAATCACCAGCAACGGTGAAGTGATCTACTACGTTGTATTTTTTATATAAATTAAAATAGAAGTTACGTTTTTGAGCGCCACGATAACCTTCACGTCTTTTCTCGCCTTCGCCCATGACACCGCCAACAATTAATACTGCACGGCCATCTGCTGGAAGTTCATTCAAACTGCGATACGCAATAGCGTGGTCAATTTCCCTAGTTTCAAAACCAAAAATTGTTACTTCTTTTCCAATGGCCCCAAATGGAGGATTGGCAATTAATCGGTTATATCCAGTAGCAGTAAAATCTACTGCGTTTTTGTCAGTAATTTCTGCCTTAGGAAACAATCGTTTTAGCATCTCAGCACGAGACGCATTGAGTTCGTTCACCCTAACATTGTTAGGGTTAGAATCAATTAATAACATTCCATTTCCAGCTGTAGGCTCGTAAACAGTACTATCTTTGTTAATACCCGCTAACTTAGATGCCACATAAGCCAGCGGAGCAGGGGTTGAATACGCTTGCTCTCTAACACTGGTAGATGAACGCACAGACAGATTAGGCTGTTGGTTGTATAGATTTACCAGGCCATCATAGGTTTCACTCTCTGAGCGCCCTTTATCAATGATCTTACGGGCAGCCAATACCACGCCAACTTCGATAGCCTCATCAGCTTCTTTGGCTTCAGCAGTGCCAGCCTCAATTTTTTTGCCTGTTTTTTCAGCAATAAACTTACGGGCTTCTAAAATATCCTTGAATGAATTGCCAAAAGCAAAATGCTGGGCAATGTCTTCTGCAATCTTAAACTTAGTATCTGGGTCAAAAATACTTTCTTCTTTGTCAAACTTGAAAGAATCAATGGCTTTTTCGTCATCCATTTCTTTAGTGAACTCAGATGCACGAGGGTCAAACTTCACGCCCATGTACCAAGACTTTAAGTATGGAATAACTTTATCGCCCAAATCATCAATCATTGCCTTGGCATAAGCTGAGAATGTACGAGCACCCTTTTCAATATGGTAGCCAGATAAGGTAATGCCATCAATTAAAAACTCAGGGTCAATACCAGAGTTCAATTGGCTTAGTTTAGAACGCAGACGATTACGAGCTTTGGTAGCTAAATCATCTGTAAATATCTTATTAGGAGAAACCCTAACAGCCTCTTTTGCAACTGGCTGCTCTGGCATCTCAACTACTGTCTTAGGTTTCTCTGGCTGCAAGAAAGACTTGAGCTTTTGCATATCTTCAGATTCTGCAAATGGAATAAAAGACAATGGTTTAATGCCAGCTGCTTGCGCTTCTTTTGATACATATACTTTGCCACCTTTTTGGTCTATCAAACCAGCTTTTTCTAGCTTTTTCAATATAGGTTTTGCTGCATCCGAGTAACCAAAACCATTACCTTTTTTAAGTATTTGACCAGCAAAAGCAATTTCATCAGCATTAAAATCTTGTGGAATAATCTTACGTGCTGGTGCAACAGCTTGTTTTTCCTCTTGACGAGCTTGATTAATAGCAATCTGCTCTTCTTTGGTAGGTTTTGCTGGCGCAACTTCTGGCGCTGCAGCTACTTCTGGAGCAACAGCTGATGTTTCAACTAGTGTAGGTTCTTGTACAACTTCAGTAGCTTTGGGAACAACTTCTTCCTGAGGTAAATACTTAGCAGCCTTTTCAGCTTCTGCTTTTGCAAACTCAATAGCCTTATCTTTGCCGTCTTCGCCAAACTGTTCTGTAGGCCATACCTTAGTAGAGACAGCTTGCCCTGCATCTTTGTCAAACAATACAGCTGACCAGCCATTATCGTTTTTAACAACCAGATAGTCAGAATTGCCACCCATAGGGAAGGCTTCTGCTATTACTGGAGCAGGTGGCAGTATTTGTTGAGCAGCTGGTGGAATAGCTTGTTCTTCTGGGGCTTCTACCTCAGTCTCTGGAACAGCTGCCTCAGTAGGGGCTACTGGCTCAGTAGGTAATCCTAGGGCTTCTTTAATCTGAATATAGGTTTGCTCTGGGCGCTGGCCTTTAGGTACATTTAATCCAAGTTCTTTAGCTAATGGATTAACAGTTCTGCCAACCACAGGCACTTCAGCATTGTCCATTTGGTCTAAGCGAACCTTAATGCGCTGGGCAGTCTCAGGGTCTAGAGCTTGCGCTAAAGGTGTTGGAGGAGCTACAGCTGGGGGCGGTGCTTCTGCAGTTGGCGTAGCTCCCTGAACAGTAACTTGTCCTTGCGGAACAATTTGTGGAGCAGCTTGGGGCGCTACTTGTGGGGCAACTTGAGGAGCTACTTGTGGTGCAACTTGACCTTCTGTAGGCGCTCTAAAGCCAGCTACGGTTCCAGGAGCACCTTCACCCAGTGCGCCCAATACTAAGTTAGCAAAAGAATCTACGCCAAGCTCACGAACAACTGTCTTATCAATACCAAGGTCAGCTGCTACACCTTCAGCAAATTCAGTAACGCCACCCTCAATAGTGCCAGTAGCAGTTCCTGAAACAATCTTTCCAAGGCGAGTCTTTGCGCTAAATAACAATGTGTTACTAAAAGCACCATGCATTAACTTGCTGGTAAATGCTCCACCTAAAGCGCCAACAGAACCTTGATATAGTGCAGCAGTATCAGATGCTTTGGTTTCTGTCATTAGACGGGCTGTCTTAGGGTCGTATCCTAGAACTATAAGGTTGGCATAGTAAGGACTATTCTTAGATAGCTCTTCATCAGACATTTTTTTGATGTGCTCACGAGCGTCTCCAACTGCTTCAGATCCAGCTTGACCGAATCCCATAGCTGCAGCTGGGCCTACATTTTTAGTAACCGCAGCTGTTAAAAATGCTGGAAGCGNAGTACCAAATACGTTNGCTGCATGACCAGTTAAACCCATAAATGAGGGGTTTGGCCCCATGCTGATGCTTGAAAAATCACCAGTACGCATGGCTTCCAAAATGTTACCTGTTGGCTGTGATTCAGCCATAGCCAGCTTCATATCATCCGAAACAGTGTCACGGATGTCTTTAGAAATAGTATCGCCTAACTCTGTTAGTTTACGAAACTGGGGTATTTTTCCTTTTGCAATAACTTCATCCACAGCCAGACGTTGACTTTCATCAAACTTAGGGGGAATTATGTTCTTTGACTCTTCAAAGATTGGAGCTAGATTAATAGCTCCAGCCATCTTATTGGCTAACTTGCGTGGGTCGGCAAGGTATTCAAATACGTTTGCGCTTATATCTGTTGGGGCAAATAGAGTACCTTTAGCGGTAGCGCCAAGACCAGATTCAATAGCCTCTGGAGCGCCTAATGTTCCAGTAACTGCACCAGCTGCAGTTAACTTGCCAATATCTTTAGTAGCATCTACAACGCCATAGCCTGGACCAGTCTGGCCTATTGACCCCATCATCTGCTCTTCTGGGGAAAGAGTTGGTTCTGGAGGTATTAAGAATTGGGCAAACGGATTTGCATCTGTTTGCGGGGCTTCAATAAATTTCGCAAACGGATTAACTTCAGGCTGTGTTGCCATTTATACTCCAGTATTTATTTGCCTAATGCTTTTTTAGCAGCACCTGGTCCAAATATAGCATCAAACTGCTCCCTAGTTGCTGGACTGTCTTTTAATTTTAACATATCAATAGCAGCTGAAGGGGGCACTTTATTAGCTGGAGATCCAACTACAGGAGCTACAGCAGGAGCAGGGGCTGTTGATTCTGCAGCTGTAACAGCATATGTTTTTGGATCAGGCAATTTTAATGAATCCCGAATTTTAGGAGGTGTTTTGTTATAAATATTCTTATAAGCGTCAACATCCAATTTATCTGGGTTTTGCTCATAATCAAAAGTTTTGCTCTTTTGATTCATAAGATTATTCTTTTCAGCACCAACTCTAAGCTGGAAGTTATTCCAGTTCTTGTTGTATTCAGTGTCAGCCCTTGTTGCTGCAGTAGCAGCCCCTGTAGCACCAACATTTTTGAGACCAATCTCACGGGTATCCATTTGGCCTTGAGCAGCAATTAAGGAGTTTAAATTACCAGTATCACGGGCATACTTAGCTTTTTCAGCCTCAACACCTTGAGATAATAACAATTTACGATCCGCAGCATTTTCAGTATTAGAGCGCATATAGTCTTTCATTCCCTCTAAACCGCCCAAACCGATATTAGTTCCAGCATATTGAGATGTTCCAGCTAAAGTTCCAAGACCAGCCATAGCAAGAGCTTGCCAAGGTGCTTGTGCTTTACGATCTTCCATATCTTGTCTAATTGCTGCAGCTGCTTCATCTGATTTGGCAAATGGGTTAGCTGTTTCTTGGGCAGCTAATCGATCTTTAATTAACTGTCTATAGTCCATTACATCTTCAGGCTTTTTTGATTGGACCACACTTCCTGTTGGACCAGCAAAAGCTACGATGCCACCGCCAGCAGCTTGAAACATATCGCCAGAAGGTACTGTATCTAAACCACCACCCATAATCTTAGATGCTTGTGGGTTATTTTCCATGCGTGAACGAAGCATTAACTGCTCCTCGATCATAGAAGATTCCATTGGGGTAAGACTTGGACTATCCAGTAACTGAGTTAATTGCTCAGTAGTCATCATGGTAATGTCACCGCCAGTAGAGTAGCCAATTTGACCACCTTTGGCATACCCTTTTCCTACCATTCCACCTTCAGCTTTAAATCCACCAGACATACCATATATGCCAAGACCAGCTGTTCCCAAACCGCCAATTTGTGAATATGCACTAGGAGGCGCTGTATACATAGTCTGTGCTGATTGCGACATTGGTAAGCCACGCAACATATCTGATTGGAAAGCCAATTGTTGATATGGGTAATTTTTCTGTTTAAGAAAGTCTTGATAGTTAACATCCAGACCTTGTTGTTGTTGTGCTTGTTGCAATGCACCAGCCTGTTGTTGAGCTTGATTAATGCCCATCTGTTGGCCATATTGAGTTTGGCCTAATTGACCTAATGTAGCAGCTGCTTGATTAGCGCCATTGTAACCAGCTTGTGCAGCATTAATTCCTTGCAATCCTGTGTTAGCACCTTGTATTCCAGTTTGAAGTCCTTGAAGACCTAAGTTAGCCCCAAATTGTTGAGCTTGTTGAGCTTGTTTAAAAGCATCGCTATAGCCCTGTCCAATAGCTTGTTGACCAGCTAAAGCATAGTTCTGAGCATTTAAGCCTTGAGCCAAGGTAGCACGGTTACCACCAAAAGCGCCTTGACCTGAAGCCTTAGCAGAAATGCCTTGGCCTTGAAGAGCTTGCTGCTGGTTTAATAATTGAAGTTGTGGATTCAAAGCTTGCTGAATGTAAGGATTCATGTACTTCTGCATTTGTGCAGGGTCAGTAGCCATGTTTTGGTAATTAGCACCTGCTTGCGTAGCTTGCTGGCCGTATCCAGCGCCTTGCTGACCATAACCCATTGCAGCACCAGTAGTACCAAGCATCCCTTGACCAGCCTGACCAGACATATCTGTAGCTTGCCCAAGTTGAGGAGCAATTTGCATATTACCAATATTAGTCATGGCTTGGGTTTGCATTGGGGTAAACCCTGCAATCCGCTGTGCATCATAATTCTGATACGGGTTTTGATTAATGTCAGTTAATGCTGCTGTTTGGCCAAGCATATTCTCTACATATGGCTGTGCATATGAAGGTATCGAAGTATTGTTAACAACTTGCTGCGATGGCGCTGGTTGACTGCTCGAGCCTTTACCCATATTTATTCTCCAATTGGTAATTCATAGGTTACCCATAAAGCCTTGTAACCATCTTGTTCAAATACTTTTCCCCAGCCAGGTCTCCCGACTGATTCTATTCCGTCACATCCCATGTCTCTTCCAAATTTTTGGAGTAACTTCAACATAGGGTCTTTCCATTCTTTTAACTCTATCCCACCACAAAAATGCATACTGAGCAGTTTTCTTTGTGGGTAAGTTACTATCTCTGTTACTACTAAACCTTTAAATGTACCTTCATCATAAGCAACCCACAGCTGATAATTATCATCTTTAACACGGTCATAAATATTATTTGCCGTATATCTTCCGTAGGTATATTTTGCTGCTTTCTCTGCAAAAGGTTCTATTTTATCCCAGCAAGTATCTACATACGCTGGGGGAATCATAGAAACTTCTATCATGTTGGTAAGTATTTCTCCGATTTAATCTGCTTGCCTTGTTTCTTTGTTCCTACACGAGCTTCACGAACCTTATCCATCATGGCATAAAGCTTCTTAGCTCCAGCATCGGTAGAACCATTTCCTAAGTGACTGACAACATCAGCAGGAACAACAAATTCACCATCAGCCAGTCTTGCAGGCTGTTTGTGGCCAATAGAAGCAGGAATATTGTCGGACATACCATCTCCAGGACCTTTCAATAAACGACCACCATCTGAATATCCGCCTAATCCATAAGGCATTAATCCACCCTTTGCGCCACCGCCACCCATATCCATATTGTTTGCAACTGGAGGGGGAGGTGCATTAAAGTTTGTTGGGGCACTTTGAACAACTGGTGTGTAGCTCTTAGTAGCTGCGTTATAGGTGTACTGTGGAAGACCAGAGTTAGTCAAGGCAGATGTAGGCCCACTCATTGGTGTAGCACTTTGGCCTAAAAATGGGTCTTGACCTTGTGGTTTATATCCTGTTTTAGCTAATTCACCGCCAGTAAACTGTTGGAAATACTGAGCCATTTCAGGTGTTACGGGGCCATTAATTTTATTAGCCCATTGGCTTACTTCATCTTTTCCTGGCTGTCTACCTAAATAATACTGATATAAGCCATTAATATCTTGGCTAACAGCTGGAGCTTGTGGAGTTGTTGGCGCTGCAGGAGGAGGCGCTAAAGCTTGACGTTGAGAAGCTGGCATCAATGCAGATGGCATTGGGTTATTTAAATATTCTTCAGTTGCACGGCTAGATAACATTTTGTTGTAATCTTGAACTGCTTGAGATGTAGGAATAGTAGAAGATCCACCAGATGCCATACGTTTTATATCACCGCTATAAGGGTTTGTATTGACATCGTAATCAGATTGAATTACCTCTGCGCTTGTAGGCATTTGCGTAGGTGTAGCATAAGTTGAACGATCTAATCCTGATTGTGGAAAGTTTGTTTGACCAGCATTAATCTGACTCATTTGCTCAACAGGCCCACCAATAGCCATTAAACCACCTTGGGCAGCTTTATAGGTAGGTTGGGCTGTATAGCTTTGATTATAGTAATTCTGTCCAGGCTGACCAAAGTTAGGGTTACGGGTCTGGGAATATGTAAAAGGTCTTATATAAGACGTAGATCCAGGAGCCTGAATTTTAGGCTGGCTAGATCCCGCTAATAATGAAACAGCTGCAACACCGCCTAATCCTGTAGCTAATTTTTGACCTGGAGTAAGGCTGGACCACCATGATTTATCTACACCTGGAGGAGTAGTAGTAGGGCTTGAATTATATGGGGTAGTACCAGCAACTTGATTTGGTACTCCATTGGTAGAGCCAGGATACCCAGCAGCATCTTCGGCTGTAGTAACAGTGTTATTAAATGAATTAGGATTAATAACTGGAGCTGCAGGAGGGGGAGGAGGAGCTGCAGGAGGGGGAGTTGTAATAACTGATGCATCGGCTCCTGGAATAGTAGGGGCTGAAACATTTGGAGCTGCAGCTAAGTCTAATGCTGGTACGGGTGTTTGTACGTTAGAAGTAGGAGCGCCCATGCCAAAACCTTGCATAGCACCAGCAGTAGCGCCACCAAGAAGACCTGAACGCAATGTTTGATTCATATCTACTTTGCCAGAGCCTAATAATTGACCCGCTGCGCTTACGCCACCAGCCAAAAGACCCATACCAACGCCTGTTCCTAGTGCGCCAGTGCCCAATCCTAAGCCTTCTCCAATAAAAGGAGCTGCTTCTGGGGCTAAGAACATCATTGCTCCAGCTGCTGCTACAGGAAGAACGTCCTCAAGAAAGCCAGCTTCGGGTAAACCCGTATGCGGATTAATGGTTAAAGAACCACCTTTGGCTTTAGCTAAGGCTTGTAAACCTTGTAATTCATTGTTGGAAACGTGCATAAGCCGTGAGTCATTGCCTCTGCCTTGGGTTTGTAAATATTGGGCTGCTTCTTTTAGGCTCATTTCTGCCTCACAGGGTTAATTTTATTGAATTTTATCATTTAAACCTTAACTTTCAAAACGTTTGAAGCAGATGTATCTACATATACATCACCCACCCGTAATTGAGCAAGTTCAAGCTGGGTCGGTATACTTAAAACCCGTATATTAGTAGCATTTGCTTGGCTAAAGTTAAGGGCTGCTGCAACAACTTTACCGCCATTTCTTTGGGTAGACATGGCAGATGGCCCAGCATTATCTAACTGGGCAAAATAAAGCCGTAAGACGTTATTAAGCTGGTCTTGGTATTGCTGGCTGTAATCTACAGGAGCAATCGGTAAGTTAGGGGATTTAGTGGTACCTGTACTCATCTGCGACCATCATTTTTAATGTCAATACGTGGGCTACCTAATTGCCAAGCTACCCCTAGTTTATCTGAACTAATCTTAAATGCCATTTGACGGCCTCTTAAACGGGTATAGACTTGTCCAGTAAACTGCTGGATAGTGTATTCGGGGTAAGTAACATAGTTATCAGCACTGACTACTGCAGGGGTATCTGAGGTTCCATATGCAGATCCACTATTTTGCCGTGGCTGAAGTTCCATAATTACGGTTGGCTGATTGACGTTTGAACCATTAAAGTTTATATCGGGAAGCATCCGCCAGACAAATCCAAAGTTATGCCCGTCTCCAATGTCAAAGTCTGAAGACTGAACATAGGAAGCAATAGGAACTGTAGATGCTCCAGAAGCATCATCTGTGCCAACTTCGTGATAAAGAACACGACCTAATGAGTTTCCTACGTCATCAACGCCATTCATAAATGTACCCATTGGGTTTTGACGAATACCAGAGTCAAGCCATGCGGTACGGTTAATTGAACCGTAATACCAGACACGCTCTAAATAGTTATATATTACGTACTTATCAATGACTGGGTGTGAGTTTCCTTGGCTTCCTGATTGGGATACATAGAACCACCATACTTCGTTGTAGCCCTCATTACCGCCACAGGTTACTTGGAACGCTTGGTCTTTGTTAATATCCGCAAAAATGTATTGACGCAGTGCACAAGGAAGTGTTTCTACACGACCTGAGTAGATATAGAACTTATCTGTACCCATCCAATAAGTAACGTTGTTAATGGTAATAGCAGAATTTGGAGACATCACAGAGATGTTATCCATTAGGATATTGAATCCCCAAACATAAGGTGGCCCTAAATATTGCATAGAGTAGATAGCCGAATCAGTCCAAACCAAAATCTCTTGGCGGGTTGACTTGGCGTTCATAATGTATGAACCATTGGATAAACGGAACTCACCAGACTGGTTAGTTACTGAAGGAACCCAGTCGTAAGGGTTTTCTTGATCTGACCAGCGAACCAACATAGGATCAAATACTGTATTTGGATCCCCAGTAGAATAAGAATTAGCACCAAAGGCAATTACAAATCGTTGAATTGCAGATGCAATAATAAGGTTAGTACTACTTGGAACATAATCACCACTAAAGCTTTTGTCAGTAGATAGAACAGACAGATATTCAGCACGATTTCCTACTCCATTATCTGCTGTCCAATAAAAAATAGGGCCACCACGAGGGGCAATAACAAGGTCTTGGCCATAGTTATCATTAGACCAAAGCCGTAATTGTTGACCTACGCCAGCACCCGTATAAGCAACTCCCCATCCTTGGCTTCCTGATTGCTCAAGAACACCTACAGAAGACCCGCCTCCAGTAGCATTGGATGTGGCAGTCGTATTTGGTAATGTAATTTTATAACTATTGGTTGCTGCATTTGAAATCTGAAAAGCTGAATTTAAAACAACTGCTAATACATTTCCAACTGCAGTAGCGCCAGAAAATACTACATACGCTCCATTAGCTAGGCCATGAGCAGTTTGGGTTACTGTAACTACGTTACTGCTATTGTTAATAGTAAATGGATTAGCGCTTAAAGTAGCCGTAACACTGGTGATGGTACCTCCCCAAGGACCTGCGCCCCAACCAGTGCCTAAAGAATAAACATCCAAACCAACTGGGTATTCATAAGAAACCGTAACGTTGGCTACGTTGGTAACGGAAGAAGTAGCAAAAGAAACGTTGGCAAGACTGTTATCAGAAGTGGACGCTAAGATAAAATCTAATCCTGGAGAGTATTTAAATACTTGGTGTTCTCCATTAATAACGGTATTAGCTATACCGCCAACAGAAGAAATAGAACAATTTGAAAAAATAACAAAGTCTTTGTCATTGGCATCATTGTTAGTATCACGCCATAAAAAATAAGCGCTGGATATATTTGACCCAGCCGTATGGGATGCAGCTGTCGTATTGGCATAACCACGAATACAGCTTGAAGCTATGTTTGCCGATAAAGTATTGTAATAAATAATCTCTGAATCAATTTTTACTATGCCAGCTTGCGTTGGAAAATTAGTAGCATTAGCTAATGAGAATGTTGTTACATTGGCATTAATAGTACTTATTAAAGTAGTAAAACCAGTTGAAAGCGCATTTGTATAATTACTAGAAGCAACAATAGGAGTAATGTCGTAATAAGTACCACCGTTTTCAATATAGTACTTTAAGTTAGTTCCAAGACCCAATAAGTTAGAGCCATTTAAAGTAGCCCAGTTCCATAATGAACGGCATACTCCCAAAAAATTAGATGCACTTAAACGTATCCAACCACCAATCTTTTCTGGAAAGCCCGAACGAAATCGTATTTTGTCACCATCATAGAAGCCACCCTCATTAGAGTAGTTAGTACCTTCTCGGTTTAATCCTGGGCGCAGTTGCAATTTTTGGAGTGGCATATTTACCCTAGTACTTGTAAAGCTTTATTTATTTTGGCAATACGTTCATCAAGAGCCGTAGTACCACCATTAATTCTTCTTGTCATTGTGCCGTATTCTTGAGCGTCTGCAAGAGCATTTAAACCGTGTTTGTTAAAAAACCAGCCCGCACTTAAAGCCGCATATTGGGGACTAAACAACAAATCAGGGTTATCAATAAGATCGACACCAAGGGCTTTTCCGCAATTCGCATACATTTCCCTACCCGTTATTTGAATCAAGCCTCTACCTCTATAGGTATATCCGTCACCGTCTTGAAGGTTTCCCATGCGTCCAGCGTATACAAAGTTTGCAAGCTTTTCTGGATTGTGCGCATATGGTTCGGCAGCAATAATGTAAGGAAAACGGCTAGGCCATACCTGCATCAATCTTTGGGCGGAGTAGTTAAGGTTCTCTTGTAAATGAGTAAAGTTAGCGCTTTCATAAGAACACTGACCAATAAACGCTGCTTGACGCTTTGGTGTATCAA
>JGI24890J29729_1001067_pt1 | contig 13544 bp, 20 predicted proteins | sample FreactcultureFD7_FD_29729 | JGI IMG/M metagenome (IMG submission 29729)
AAGGTGGACAGGGGGCCCACGGCCAGAGTCCCAGCCGAAGGATCCTGGCCGTCCTCGACCGAAGGAACGGAACCAGTGGCATACAGCATGCGCGGGGCACCCACACTCTGGAGGAAAACATTGGACACCGTGGTGGCGGAGCAGGTGACGTTGACATTGGCAACGTTGGAGCTGAAGTTCCACATGGCGTTCGGGGCCGCTGAGGGGTAGCTGGCGCTCTGGTAGCACCAGATCAGCTCCTTGACCGGGTGGTTGTAGGTCAGGCGGATCAGGTTCTGGGTCTGACTGCCGGTGGCAGAGGTGGTGCTGTCACCGCCCGTGTGCTGCACCTGCTCAATCAGGTACTCGTGGCCCTTCTGGGCGAAGCGGCGGCGCTCCTCGGTGTCCAGGTACACGTAGTTGGCCCAGCACACCACGGGGTTGGTGCTGAAGTAGGTGCCGTAGGTGGCGGACAGGTCAAAGTCCAGGCGGACCTCGTGGTACTGGAGGGCAATCAGGGGCAGGTAGAGGCCTGGGTTGCGGTTGAAGAAGAAGATCAGGGGCAGGATCACGCCTGGGGTGGTGGTCTGGCCATTGTACTCAAAGTTGCCCGCCGTGGGCACGGAGGTCATCTTGCCATACAGAGTCTTCTGGGACTCGGACAGGAACACCTCGGCATACAGACGGAACCAGGTCTGGTAGTGCTTGTCGATGCGCTGGCCGCCGATGGTCAGCTCAATGTCAGCGATCGCACGCTCGGCGATCCAGTTGTAGTCCATTCCGGAGTTGTTGGAAACGACAGCACCGCCGGTGGTGGGCGACAGAGACAGCCACATGTCACCGACCAGGTCGCCGTTACGGGCGATCGTGACGGACACGCGGCTGGAGCTCGCCGAGGAGCCGTTCACAGTCTGCTGGATCGCCTCCATCGCAAAGTTCGTGTAGCGCTTGTAGACCGCCTGGAAGAAAGTCACCTTGGGCTGACCCGTCAGGTAGACGTCCTGGGCGCCGTAAGCGACCAACTGCATAAGTCCACCAGCCATTTGTACCGTACGTCAAGAAAAAAATTCATCCTCATTCCGCGCCTGGAAATATTCCATAATCTGCCTGATCAACTCGGGTGGACACTCCCCGGTCGGGACCAAAAGACCCGTCACAGGGTCCAGTGTCACGTGGACAGCCGGGTCGTATGCATTCTTGACGAGAATCTGCCAACGTTCGCAGTAGCGACGATTCTTCTTCTGACCATGGAAAAAGTGTCTGATGACTCCTGGGACGTATCCGAGACGCAACCCTCTCGCTTTTTTTTCAAACTCAAGGACCGACTTTTTATATCCTGGAGTTGTTCCTTGATTTACACTCAAAATACCCTTGCCCAGAAAAGACAGAGACATGTTGTGATCACCCGCCCCGAGAATACTCAATTCATAAAGACCGCCGAGCCGGTCCCATGCTTTACGATTCATGGCCCAGGCAAATCCTGGATGCCATACACCGTCATTTCCCCGTGTGCATCTTTTGCTATACTTGTACCCAAATCCTTCGAATATATTCATCGTCTCATTTTTATGATCCATATCGACCACGTGGCTGAAAAGCTGAACGACATCTTTGGAACCGTTCAAAATTTTCAGTGTATCCAGAGCCCACGTCGGTGACTCAAATTCAATGTCAGCATCGATCCAAGCCATCGCTTTCCACGTTTCCGGAAGAAGTTTACGAACCCCGATATTAATGAGGTTTTCCTTGTGCCATAAAGGAGGACTGTTCGTTCTCAATTGAAGGTGTGATGGATCATCCGACCGTGTCACTCGAAATTTTTGGTCTGGTCCATAGACGAGCTCGACGACATACAACTTCACATGGGGTCCTTCGGACTCGAAACGGTCTATAAATTCACGGGCGAGTTGATATCTTCTCTTGTAATTACACGGGTTCGAAATAACAATGACGACATGGAGCGTATCGTCGATCGGGTCATTGTTCTGAATCGTCTGACGGGTTTCATTTATAATAATGGGACCTATTTCGACACCATTGACGATTGTCATTCCTTACTCTTTACACGATATTTTTAAAAAAAGTCCTCGGCGCCCTGCTCGTGCCCCCCAACCCATTGCATCTCTTCTTGATACTCTTGCTCGAGTCGCTGCACCTCGTCCCCGTATTTATCCACAAGGCTTCGCAACTCTTTGTAGTAAATCGGGCTCGTCGGGTCGAAAGGTGTCGCGTCGTCCAAAAGGTAGTCCAGGACTGCCGTATATTTGTCCTCGGCCCGCTTTTTCTCATGAGCCAGATTCACAAGCTCTTGTTCGTGCATATTGATCCGGGCCTGGATCGGAATCCCGAAATATGCATCGACCGCCTCCGCCTCTAGACCTTCGGAAATGTATTCGCCCCGTTGGATCGAAACGAGACAGGTGTCCGAGATGTACTCCATGACGTGACACGTCATGAAATGATACATCGATGGTGTAATAAACTCAGTCAGGTGGCGCTCGAAATCAGAATAGGTCCATACAAAGACTGGCTCTGGCCGCAGACCGTCGTATGCACATAGATATTCGGTCAAGTGGCGCTCAAAGTCCGAGTATGTCCATACAAAGACTGGCTCTGGCCGCAGACCGTCGTATGCACATAGAAGGCGTTTGTCGTTCCAGAGCAGGTAGGCCATTTTTTTTGTTTGTTTTTTTAGATGTTTTGAACTTTTAAGCGTTCACAAACCTCTTTTTTTCCTTACTGCTCGGACGCAGCGTATACCGCCATAGTCACCTTGAGTGCCTGGGCCGATGCAGCTTTCTCAGGAACCTTGACCGTCTCGGTCGACTGCTCGAGTGTCGCCGCCAGAATAGCCTTGAATAAGGTCGTCTCCTCGAGAGCCTCCTTGAGCTCGGCGTTCGCCTCTTTGAGATCAGCCTTCAGGTTGGAAACACGCTCGACAAGCTTCTGAATGTTTGCACGAGACATTTATCAAACTATGTCTCGTTTTTTTATCCAGGTAAAGATGTCAGTGACTAAAAGTGAAATGGCCGATCCGTATTCAATGTTGGGTCTGGATAATTCGGCATCGGCCGAGGACATAAAAAAGGCGTATAGAAAATTAGTCCTCAAGAACCATCCGGACAAGGGGGGAAACCCAGAAGTGTTCAAAAAGATTCAGGGGGCGTATGATATCCTTTCGGATCCTGAAAAGCGTCAAAACTTTGATCGGTACGGGACGGCTGACGGACCTCCACCTCAGATGAACATGAATGATATATTTTCACAAATGTTCAATGGCGGAGGACCGGCACCACCACGAGGCCCCGTGCGTCGAGCCGACCATGCACATGAAATCAAAATTTCATTCGAAGAGTCATACAAGGGAACGACACGCAATTTGAAAATACAATTGAACAAGTCTTGTTTCGAGTGTCTCGTGAAATGTCCCAAGTGTAATGGGGCTGGGTCATACAATATGCAAATGGGTCCGATGGCATTCAGGCAGCCATGTCCCGAGTGTCAAGGCCATGGGTCTCGACGGAAAGGGTGTCCAAACTGTGGCAAGATTGAGCGTCTCAATTTAGAATTGAAATTGCCCGCAGGTATCAGTGATGGAACAGTCATCAAAAAACATGGACTGGGTGAACAACCCGTGAGACCAGGCGAGGAACCCGGAGACCTTCACCTGAAAATTCGCGTCTCGGACCACTCCGTCTTTTTGAGACAAGGAGACGATCTCATATTCATGACTAAAATTACATTCGAGGAATCGGTCAATGGCAAAAAAATGGAAATTCCACATTTTGACGGACCGATAGAAATCGACACGGCAGATTGGGGAGTCTTGGACCCACGCGAAGACTATATCATTCCCAACAAGGGATTTAAGGAAAAGGGGAGACTGAGAGTGACGTTTGACATACAGTATCCGAACGCCCGACTAAAATACACACTTACTCAAAAAGAATAGGGCTGTGCTTATACTTGTGAGCATCGCTTGATCCTGTAAAACGTGTATGACTTCGTCGACACTGAGCTGGGCATGGTGGAACGCCAGATCATTTAAAGCATCCGGGACGAGCCCGAGCGTCGCTCCCCGAATCACGTGTTTTCTTAGGAGAACACTCGACCGAATGGCTGGATGTTTCGCGACGGTCCTGACCGTCCGTCGAACCTGGACACATGTTCTTTTGTGCATGTTTCTCTACTATAATCCTCACATGTTTATTACTGTAAATGTAATCCTTCGCCTTTTTGGCCGAGTCGCGCTTTTTCTGACGCTTTGAATCGGACTCCATTTTTTCTTAATATACAGTAACAAAAAATGGAGCTTCAATACCTCAAAAAACAAACCCGGTCCCACAAATATCTATACAATCTGACAAAGGACGATATTGAACGAGTTTTAAGCAAATACATCCCACGTATTCAGCGGATTCACGTGCTGACAACGGATATGGCCCCAGGTGAAGTTCACGATGAACACAAGGAACTTTGTGGCAAAATTGTCGCCGAGGCTCGGTGTGATCTCCAGATTGCCTTTATGAAACGAGCCAAGGCTGAGCCGTATACGGACCGTGCTATGGCGCTCAAGATATGGCTCGCGACCCTCTGATTTCTGGATAGAGATTTAACCTTTTGTTTTACAAAAAAATGGTCGTCTCTCGGGTCGTTCTGAAGGCGAGCGAGGTTGCGGCGATCATTGGCCGGAACAAATACAAGCCCCGGAGCGAGGTTCTGGATGAACTCTGGAAGAAATACAGCCCAGAGACGTTCAAGGGAAAGACGAAAAACGATCGCGCCCAAGAAGCTCTGAGTGCATCATCAGAGGCTCGAACCGTCTTGGCCTCGGCCGTTGCAATCAAGGCTCGGGACTCGAATCAGGTTCAGGATGTGTTTAATACTGCTCGGGACGCTGTGAATTCTGATTCAAAATTGACAGAGACCCAAAAGATTGAGGTTATAGAACACCTTCGGTCCCGGGTATATACGACCCATGGAACTCGGTCCGAGGACAAGACATCCGTAAAGGTCCAGGCGGAGGAGGGCGTGAAACTCGTCAAGGATAACTCGTTTTACAACTATGAAGTGTGCACGCTCGGTGATACAAAGTTTGTAGTCACGGGGAAGATTGATCGGATCGAGGAGCACCCGGATGGGTCCCGGACTCTTGTCGAGATTAAGAATCGGACGAACCGATTGTTCAAACAGGTGGTTGAATATGAAATGATTCAGATTCAGGTATATCTTCAGATGCTCGGTCTTGTACATGCTCGGTTGGTCGAGCAATACAACACCCAGGTGATGAGTCACGAAATTGATCGCGACGAAGAGTTTTGGAATAATGTCATCGTGCCGGGTCTCCATGATTTTTGCAATGAACTTTACGCATCTTTTACTCGTGAATAATCACGGACCCGTCAAACAGGTCAGCAAAAGATGCCGTAAATACCTCGTCGCCAGACTCGTCCGTAAACTCCCAGCCCTCGCCCCGAACAAAGGCGGTCACCGTGCAATCAATGAACCGAGTCTTCTTCTTGGTCTTGACCGTCACGGTCGCATCTCTTCCAACCAGGGACTCGAACCACTCGTCATACAGGTCCAGGTCATTCGCAATCTCGTCGCGCTCCTTTGCCAGCTCAAGAACAGCCTCGATAGCCTCCATTGTGTAAAAAATATGTTCACCCCTTTTAATTAAGAATGAGTCTTGTGAACATTATGCTCTTGTCCTTGTCCGAAATTGTCGGCGACTTTGGATTTAAAGACTTTGCCCGGTCCGGGGGGGCGAAAGCATTTACTCAGGGATCAGTAGGCTATGTCGGGGTCATATACTTTTTGATCACGGCACTAAAACAGGGGAACGTTCTTTATGTGAATGGGATGTGGGACGGTGTATCAGCCGCGCTCGAAACTGTCGCCGCCTATTTAATTCTGGGAGAACGACTCTCGCGACCTATCGAATATCTGGGACTCATAGCTATTATAGTGGGCATTTTCATGTTGCACTCGGGTAAAATTCCGTATTAATTAAACAAAAAAATAAAATGTGAAGGTCTCAACCTGGTCCGCGAGGGCCCTGCTTCTCTTGGAGCTTGTCCGGGAACCAGCCTTGATGTGCGGGTAGCGGGTCGCCGTCTCTTTAAGAGGTTCATCGATCCAGCGACGCTTGGCCGAGCGTCGCCAGGAATAGTATTCGCCCGTCTCAAAGAGAACATATTCGATATCATCCTCATGGACATCCTGATTTATCAGACAGTTGAATGTGCTTTCGATATTCTGAAAATCTTCAATCAGGTCATTCATAATTTCATCTTTGAATTCGGATCCAAAATACTCCGCCATTTCCAGAGCCTCTTCAAAGGCGGCATCGAATGCCTCGCCCAGGATTTCCGAACAGCGCGTGTCATAAGACTCTTCGTCCCACTCGTCCTTTATTTTGTGAAACCCCTTGAAATAAATGGGTCGGCGACACATGGGACACCCCGTACCTGTTCCTTTGAGATACCACGTCTTGATGCAGCCTGTGCAGAATGCATGGCCGCACGTGAGCTTGCAAAAGGACCCCTCCTCGGAGTAGCACACCGAGCACTCCATACTTTTTGTGTATACTTTTTTTTCAGCCGAGTAAACTTAGAGATTACATCACATCTTTTTTCATAATGAAATTGACTGATTTTTTGGACATGCACAAGATTCACTGGAGACCGATTGATGAAATTTTTTATAGTCAGAAAAAGGGTGATTATATCATGATTGACACGAACCAGGTGAGTCAGCTTGACATTGATGAACCGTGTCCCTTGATGCATGAGCTCATAGACAAATTGCCATATTTCGAATCAAACACTAAAAAGTTGCCCCACTTTTTCTGTCATCTGGAGAGCAAAAGAGCACTTATAGGATGTCTTCCGGATTGTAAGGTTGATGTTCTCACCGGAATTCCAACATACGCCCCGAGAGACGCGATCGTTCACAACTCGTGCCTTCCAATTGGCCGAATAAATTTCCCAAACTGAAAGTAGACTATGGCGCTCGCCATTCGCCCCGTGCCAGTCAAACAGGACCCCAGGACGTTATACACGATTCATTCGGAACAGAATCGAATATTTACACTTCGGATCCATAAAAAATCACGAACGTCCGTGGTTGCATTCAGATTGTGTGAAGATGCCGTCGAAATTGGTAAAATGATGGATACGCATGTCGTCCAGCGTAAAGAGTGGCCCGATATACTCACGGAGGGGTCACTCGTTCTGCCGAGTCCTTTAAAATTGGATATACTTACACATGTCTATATTCAGAAATGGGATTTTTCGGATATTCAGATTTTATGTGCCAAAAACTTTTTGGATTTTATGACTGTCGATTCTCTCGTAAACAAAAAGACGGGCATCTCATTCGAGGGGAATGTTGTTCGTTTCGAAGGGAATGATGATTTTTACAAAGAAAGGCTCGAAGAGTTATTTGGAATGTAAGCCTTGCCATTCAGGACCGCGCGTGCATAGACTGCGCAGAGACACATGTGAATATGGGGCCACTCGAGCGCATCTTTTTGGTCCAGCTTTGCACCGATCGGGTTTCGGTTGATTTCGGCAATCAAATTGATTTTCTGTTCGGGTCCGAGATTCTCCGCTATGGTATTCATACGCTTGAGCCACCCGACATGCTCAATCTTGGAGGCATCAAAGGCACTAATGAAGTTGGACATCATTTACAAACTCAAGAGTTTCGTCTTTAATCTTCATCCTCGTCTTCGTAATCCTCCTCTTCTTCATCCTCCTCTTCTTCATCCTCTTCGTCCGAAGGGATGTAGTCGTCGTCAGAATCTTCCCGTATAAAACCATCCTCAAATTGTTTAAACCCTACATCCTCTTCATTATCCGTCTTGAGGTTTTCGGCGATTGACTCGTCATCAATCTCACAGGTCTCTTCTTCGTAGCGCCAAATTTTATCATCAGATTCGCTCAGGTATCTGATGATTGAAACCGGTCCGTCTGTCCTGATAATCTTGGCGAGAAGAGCGACTGGTTTACGGGCACCGATATCGGTCCAGACACGGACAAGGGACATGCTTTTTGTATTCATGACAAATCTTTTTATATTAACACTTCCACCGCGACCCGCAATTGACACAAGTGACGTATGTCGTCATAGGCTCATCGGCCGACCGAGTCTGAAGCTGGTAGTATCTCGTCTTGGTCGATTTGCATTTGCCGCACTTGAACATGCCCGTGTAGTCGTCGTCGAGCGCCTTGACCTTTTCGCGTTGGAGATCTTTTTCGCGCGCGGCAAACAGAGCCTTTGCATACGGTCCATCCGGCCAGAGAATGTCAGCCGGATATGCGGTGAGTTTCTTGACGTCGAGCTCCTTGTTTCGGATCCGGTAGACGAGCTGCGGCGTAACCTGAAGATTCACCTGGACCCGGTCATCCGGTCCGATGATCAACCCGAGACTGACTTTTGTCGGGTCCCTCTTGAGTTCCTGGAACATGTCTGAAAGTTTCTGCTTGTAAAAACTCCGAAAGATTCGGTTTTCCCATGAAGCCTCTTGTCGGATAGCCCTTGTTTTGCGAATCGCCCAGTTCAGAATGTTAATTTCGGCATTTTTATAGGATGGTCCCGACCCGAGGATACGCGCAAAGTTTTCGCGCGCAAAGTCCCGGAGCGGGTTTTGCATTTTTTTTGTTTCGTCTATGTTCAGACTACTTACAAAGCTTTACATGACACTTATTTTCCATATCGGCCGGGTGCTCACTTTACTCAGCGGACGTTGGTTCGTCCTTGTATACGTTGAATTTCGGTGTAAAATTGAATTCAAGATGGACTTTTTGAGAAGAGTCTTTGCTTTGAGTGATCTCATACCAATCGGTCCAAACTTTTGAATCGTCTCGTGAACCAAAGCCTCTGCGACCGAAGGAGTCACCATCTGTATACTCTATTAAAAGGTGTAACCTTTATTCAAACAAGTAGAGATGTATCCTATCGTAGCGTGCGTGACACATGGTCGGGATCCTACATTTAACAGTTGTCACAGGTGCGCCGAACGCAATTTGATACGCGAACTCGTGCTTGAGGCTGGTCGTCAAGGAGTTCACCCGTCGTGTCTGGCCCGGTGGGTCCATAGAAAATACGGGGACGTCATAGTGACCCGGATACGCCGGGACGGGGTCATGGGCACTTCTTTACCATGCGTATTGTGTCGAAAGGCCCTGGACCGTCTTTCGATACAATGGAGGGCGCACATAGGACCGAAATGGTTTAAAAGCACAGACCCAGACATGCCAGAGTCCAGACCTACTCATCGTCAAAGGGCCGGATGGAACTCTGGATAATTTTTTTACGTGGGTAGTATATATAATGGCGACTGTGCAATTGGTCGCCTATGGTGCCCAGGATGTCTACCTGACGGGTGACCCGAAGGTGACCTTTTTTCAGGCGAGCTACAAGCGCTATACGAACTTTGCCATGGAGACGATTCGTCAGACTGTGAATGGAACCCCAGGGAACGGTCAGATGGTTTCGGTCACGATCGGCCGTATGGGCGACCTGGTCGGGGACATGTTCATTCAGCTCACTACGACTATTGAGCTAGGACATGATACGGGCAATGAACCCAGTACGATTTGGCTCGCCGAGCGCGCCGTCGCGACTGCCGAACTCACGATCGGCGGTCAGAGCATCGAGAAACATTACCAGCTCTGGTGGCGTCTTTATGCCGAGGTGTTTCTGTGTGATTCCAAAAAGATTAATTACGGCAAGATGACTTCGACTATTACCAATGGCGGATCAATGATAGTTTACCTTCCGCTCCTCTTCTTCTTTAATCGCAATCCAGGACTCTACCTGCCCATGGTCGCCCTTCAGTACCATGACGTCCGGATCGATTTCACATTGACACCGTATTACACCGACTATTTTGACACGGGTCTAACCTCTTTCCAGGTTTGGGCCAATTTCGTATATCTGGACACGGAGGAGCGTCGTCGGATGGCTCAGAAGACACACGAATACCTTATAGAACAGGTTCAGTACAACTCGGATGTTCCAGTCCTCACGACAAACTCGACACCGTCCGTCCGACTCAATATTAGTCACCCGGTCAAAGAGTTCGTGTGGTGTTTCCAGAAACCTGGGAGTGACCCATCTGTCATGTGGCAATTTGCATATTCGTCTAATGGGGCCGTCCCGGTCATTTCAGTGTTGAACCAAGATATCAAATTGGCGAACCAAAGAGCTACACCAGTCACAGCGTCCTTTTTTCTTGAAGAGGGCGATGGTGGACTTGCTTTTTTTTCCGGACCCATGGACTCTATGAACCTCACCCTGAACGGCCAGCCTCGGTTTGCCGAACAACGCGGTAAATATTTCAACCAGTATCAGCCGTACCAGTACCATTCCGGGTCTCCGTATGCCGGTATATACGTCTACTCGTTCGCACTCAAACCGGAGGACCATCAACCGAGCGGGACGTGCAACTTTTCACGTGTGGACAATGCCGAGTTCAAAGTCACACTCAAACCTTTTATGGCCTCGGCCCAGCCAACCTTGAATCTTGCCATCTTTGCCGTCGGATATAACGTCCTCCGGATCCAGGGTGGTATGGGCGGCCTTGCGTTCAGCAATTAGACGTTCGTTTTATTCCCAATACGTTTTCGAGCTTGGATGTCGCGGCTCGAACGAGCGGCTTGGACCGTTTGAGTCTGAGAGTCTCGGGCGTTGTCGTCGAGTTTTCAATGGCTCGGAGTCTACTCGGCCCGTTTATAATACCACCATTGGACGATTCCATGATGTGCACGGGCAACTTTGGAATTTCGATCGGTATACAAATCTTTTCAAATGGCCAGTGAATTCGGGGCGGTTCGACCGTTCCACCGTGTGCCCGAAACTCTTCGATCGTCATGGTTCCACCAAAGGATGCAAGGCACTGCCTCTTTGGTGCGGGCCACAGGGGAAAATACCGACCGAGTGCCTGCTTGCGCATGAGCGCCAGTAAAGAACAGTATTCATCTTTCCGGGCCGATCCCATGTCGATCGCATACGCCTTGGTACACGCCCACGAACAAAAGTTTCCGATGGTTGTGAAAATCTTACGTCGATCGTCATATTTCATGGGCAGGTGGAAACAGGGTAGACTCGGGAGGGGGTGGACACACCACCAACATACGAGTTCGACCATTGAACTTAAAAAACAAACAATCTTTATTACTATGTTACTTTCGATCGATTGTGGAATAAAAAATTTAGCAATGTGTTTGATTGATCCGGCTACAAAAATCATAAAAGAGTGGGACGTTTCGGGAATTCCACCTATGCACGCCGATGGAATATTCCCGTGTATGGTTCGACACTTGGACGGAAAGCCATGGATTCTCGAGGCCGATACAGTCATTATCGAGAAACAGCCTGATAAAAACAGGAGTATGAAAGGGATCGAAAACCTTTTACATACATATTTTTTGGTGAAGCAAAAGGAGGTTGTCATATGGGATGCTCGTCATAAGATTCCGGACTGTGCCGGTCCCGGTCGGGCCATGTATACAAAACGTAAAAAGGCATCGATCGAGCGCGCCCGTGAGTTTATTCAGAATACCACCTGGGTTGAATTTTTCAATAAACATGCCAAAAAGGATGATTTGGCGGACACGGTCATGCAGGCTCTGTCCTTTATAGACAAGCGTCCGGTCGCAACCGAGACAAAAGAAAAGGTTCAAAAACCGAGAAAACCAACAGAGAATCAAACACGGACGAAATATTCAAAGGCGAATCTGGCTTGGATCGTCAAGACGGGAGCCAAACAAGATGCGCGGTTCAAAAAGGACCTCGCAAAATATTATGTTTCATTGGACGAATTGGTCACTGAATTTAAATTATAACGAGCTTCTGGTTGCCGATCCGGACGGACGTGTCGATGTGCAGACCGTTCATGCACTGCATGTCGTTGAGCGAGCCCGTGAATGCGGCACCATCCTTGACGAGCAGCCAGTCGGGCTTGGTGCACTCAGCCGGGACGTATCGCTCCAAAGATGCCAGGTCACTCATCTTGACGGCACTGGCCAGATTGAGCCGAAACGAAACAGTGTCCGGTACGTCATCGACGTAATACCCGGCGGTTGCAGGGTGTGGGCTCTCGAGCAGTTCGAAAAAGGCTTTGGGGTCAAAGACGACATTCGATCCGATCCACATGGCATAGTCGCACGGCGTCTTGGTGAGCGCGGCGCAAACCTCCTTGATTGTCGGAAACTGAAGCATGGTAATCTCGTGACCCTTCGTCGCCACCTGCATAGCCATGTCCGTCCAGGCCATCAGGAACTCGCGCGAGTAGCTCGTGCCAGGAAGACAGAAGACGATACGGGGCATTTTCTACATTTTCAACGTCTCTTTTTTTTATATACGAATAGTAAAATGGCATCCATCAAGATCGGTCGGCGTTCCGAAAACTTTTGTGCTTTTGGACAAATTGGTGACTGTAAAAAGGAGGCGAAGAACGAGACGAGCCTGGACCTGTCGTCCACGACCGAAACGGTTTCCAATTTCATCTCTTCCAAGACGATGAATCTCGCCTCGAGTGGCGTGAATCTGAATGATCTGAAACTGACCCTGGGTGACATTTCTGGAAACTGTGCGATTGATGCGTCCCAAAAGATCACATCGACTCAGACAACCTCTGGTGAACTGTCCCCTGAACTGTCCCAGGATCTTTTCAATCAGATTAAATCTTCGATTGACGCAGCGATTGATGCCCAGGCAAAGATGAAGTCAGAGGCTGGTGGCGATCAAGCACTGGCTGAGAATATCCAAAAGTTCAAAAATGACATTCACACTCGGCTTGAAGCGAATATGAATGACACTCAGATTATGAACATTTCCAATTCAGTCTATAACAAAAATGACAAGGAATTTAAAGTCGGAAACTGTTCCGGAAATGCAAAGCTCGATTTTTCACAGGATATAGTATCCCAGCTCGTAACTCAGGGTATCATGAAAGGTGTCACGGCCCAGGTTGCGGCCGCAGAGGCTGAGGCGAGTGCCAACGTCAAGGCGAAGCTTGTTTCCGAGGGGGATTCTGGCGGATTTGCCGGTATCTTCAAATCACTTTTCGACGGAATCAACACCGCATTCACAGGCCCGCTCGCGACCGTCTATATCGCCATGGCGGTTCTGTGTTGTCTGTGCTGCCTCGGTCTCGTCATCTTTTTGCTGAGTCCGGGTGGTCAGCACGCAACTGTCGTTGCTGCAAACACTGGCGCAAAGGCTGCCGTCCTCTAGATCTTTTTACAGAGGGTCGGGGTCAGCTTGGTCCACTCGGTGCCGTATTTTGTGGAACAATCCTCGACGGGCGTTTTACCGAGGAAAGATCCCTTTGCAAGTTTTTTGGACAGTTTCGAGAGCGGGGACTCGGTCGCGTAACTCGCACTCTTTTGCATGAAAAGCAAACCAATGATCACGATGGTCACAATCACCACAGCAATCATTCCAGGATCAAAGTTCATTTAGTCTATCGCGACATTTTTATTTTTATAATCAAAAAGATGCAAAACAAAAAAAGAATAAACCCGCCAACACTGAGACCTATAATCAGGCCT
>JGI24890J29729_1001068_pt1 | contig 13541 bp, 14 predicted proteins | sample FreactcultureFD7_FD_29729 | JGI IMG/M metagenome (IMG submission 29729)
AAGAACTGGAACTATGCGAGGTGTAAGGTCTATCTACACCTCCTCTCTTCGATCGATTCCCCACTCTGACTATCAAGGACCCCCCTTGTTAGTCTCTTGCCCTTCGCTCAAAGGAGATGGATATTACTACTTCACTTACAACAGTGGTCTATCTCCTCAACCTGCCATCTATCGATTCAAGAAGGGAAAGGAAACTAAACCGGTTAAAGAGGGCGAAGTAGGAGGTCAACTCTTCTTTGATGTGAGTCAAAGAGTCCCTTTTTAGCCATTTTTGATCGTCTCGTGCTGAGAGGAGCATCCATCGTTCACAGCCAAATCTGTTGAGCACCGATGGATCCGTTTCTCGTTCAACCTCATCTTTCTCAGAAGATGGAAAATACTACGCCTACGCCCTCTCTCGTTCAGGATCTGACTGGAACACGATCTACGTTCGACCCACCACCTCTCCCCATCTCTCTTCCCAAGCTGTCGGTTCCGACGAAGGTCGATTGGAGGAGGACGTACTTCGTTTCGTCAAATTCTCGGGAATCGGTTGGACGGCAGACTCGAAAGGTTTCTTCTACCAGCGGTTCCCGGAAAGGAAAGAGCATGGAGGAGAGGAGGAGGACAAGGCAGGAACCGAGACGGATCAGGACCTTCACGCGTCGCTCTATTATCACAGGGTTGGTACGACACAGAGTGAGGACGTACTCGTTCATCAGGACAAGGAGAACCCTGAATGGATGTTCTCGGCTGGTGCTACTGAAGAGTACGTATAGAACATCTCCTTAGCTCTCTATACCTCGAGGACTGAACGGGTGCTTGCTGTGCGCAGCGGTCGATATGTAGTCATGACTTCATCTCGCGACACTGCCCGTTCCAACCTCTTATGGATCGCCGACTTGCAAGACCCTTCGAACAAAGAGATCGGTCCCGACATGAAGTGGAACAAGCTGATCAACGAATGGGGAACTTACTGGAGTGAATTGACGAATGATGGATCGAAGTTCTACTTCTATACGAATGCGAACGATTCACCAAACTACAAGATCGTCACTTACGACTTGGAGAAACCTGAACAAGTAGGCTCGAACTCTCAGTCTCGGTCTGAAGTAGAAACTAATTGAGTCCCTTCTTGATCTAGGGTTTCACCGATCTTATCGCTCACAATCCAAAGTCGCCTCTCACCTCTGCACACATCGCCTCGAACGACCAACTCATCCTCCTTTACTCGGTCGACGTCAAAGATGAACTCTACCTCCACTCGCTCTCGACTGGAGCTCGTCAAAAACGTCTCGCATCAAACTTGATCGGCACGATCGAACAATTCTCTGGTCGACGAGAACACAACGAGTTCTGGTTCTCGATGAGTGGGTTCACGAGCCCAGGTACCGTCTATCGATATGATTTCGAAGAAGGTGAGGGAAGGGTCGTCGGGATCGAGAATATGTATAGGGAAGCGAAAGTTGAAGGAATCAGTCCGGACGAGTTTGAGAGTAGTCAAGTATTCTTTGAGAGTAATGATGGGACGAAAGTTCCAATGTTCATCACTAAACCAAAAGGGTAAAATCAATTTGCACTCTCTTTCTACAGAAGTCAGGAATACTGATGATGTTGAGCTATGAGAGCAGTGTCGAATCTGGACCTGCACTTCTTTACGCTTACGGTGGATTCAGGTTCGTTTCTCTGTCTCTCTCTCCGCTCTCTTCCCTTGTCCACTCGCTAATCTCGACAAAACTCGAATTGATAGTCATGCGATCACTCCTTTCTTCTCACCATCCTTGATGACCTGGATCAAGCACTACAAAGCTTCTCTCTGTATCGCAAACATCAGGGGAGGAGACGAGTACGGAGAGAAGTGGCATGAGGCGGGAACGAAGGAGAGGAAACAAAACTGTTTCGACGATTTCCAGGTATGGCACCCTCTCGATAGCTATCTGAATAGGAGGGAATACTGATCGCTACCGGAGTCCTGTACAGTACGCTGCAAAATATTTGTACAAGGAGGGAATTGCCGAGAAAGGGAAAATCGCTATTTCGGGAGGTGAGCTCAAACTTCTCCTGCGATTCTCCCTCTCATTGAATGCTCACTGATAGTGCTTGTTGATATGTATTCAGGCTCGAACGGTGGTCAGTGGGAAGATTAGTCGAGAACTAGTTTACAATAAACTGACGATTCACTTTACTTCTTCGCATCGACAGGTCTTCTTGTTGGAGCATGCGTCAATCAAGCTCCCGAGCTCTATGGTGCTGCTATCGCTGATGGTACGTCGAAGGCTCTGGTCAGTTGCGCCTCTGAGACTTACTTACGAGGTACTTTCGGTCTACAGTCGGTGTTCTCGATATGCTTCGTTTCCACCGATACACGATCGGACGAGCTTGGTCTTCTGATTACGGATGCTCAGATGATCCCGAAGGATTCGATTACCTCTACGCGTACGTTCAGTCACTCCTCTCGAATTAGAGTAGATTCCTGATTTGAGTTGCGTTTGATGAACGTAGGTATTCGCCTCTACACAATGTCAACCCGGAGAAGAAACCTTTCCCTCCTACGATGCTATTGACTGCAGACCACGATGATCGTTCGTCTCATTTCTCTTTCAGTGCAAACAGAGCAGAAGACTGAGAGGGAGCGGGATATTGAACAGGCGTTGTACCCCTTCATTCGTTCAAACACATCTCGGAGCTACAGTACAAGCTACCTGATAACCCTAACCCTCTGTTGTTGAGGGTCGACACGAAATCAGGTCATGGAGCAGGAAAGGTGAGCCACTATTTCGCTCTTACCATTCTTTTTTCTTCGTGTCGCATGGGACTACCTCGCTTCACAAGTCGAAGGATGCTGATGAGTGTTCGGCGATGTACGCAGAGTACGGCTAAACGAATTGAAGAAGCATGCGAGAAATAGTGAGTCGTCTCGAGCGCTCATCGTCTCGAACGAACGGGAGCTGATGTTCTCTCTATGTTTCTCACAGTGGATTCGTATCTCAATCCATGGGATTGAAATGGTATGATTAGACGATGCTCGGGCGATGGGAAGCGGACGAAGGAGTAAGGAGAAGTCAACAATGAATGCAGAAATGAAATTCGCAAAGTGCAAAGTACCTATTCGTTCCCTTATCTCGTTCGTGACGCTTCATCTCGTCGACGTTGAACTCGACTTGCGAAGGAGAGCCCAAACGAGAATGAAAAAACTTTCCTCTCCACACCTTCTCCGACTTTTAGCGTTTTTCAGTTCTCGTGGAGTCCCCTTCTTGATTCCGCTTTGCTTTCTTATCAATTGCGCCTTTCTCTTCACTTCTCACGTCTACCCTTCGCTTTCACTCTCGCTCCAAGCAATCCCGGAATGCTACATCAAAAGATCAAATTTGACTGCTCTTCGCTTCTCCTACCTCAACTCGACACGACTTTCGGCAATGACGCTCTTTTCTTGAACTATCTCCGGCCGAATGACCTATTGAATACTACTAGCCGCGCTTACAGCTATTCTAGCTTTCCTTAACTGCTTTTAGCTCAGAGTCAATCCTGCTTCACTCTCACTCGCCTCAAGTACCAGCTCGCATGGAAACACAAGATACAGAAAAGAAGGCTTCAGCAGATTACTCGGCTGCCAGCTCGACTGTCGCTGCAAGTCCTACAGCAACACCACCGAATGAGAAAGTCGAGGCGGAAAGATGGAACCCTATGAACGAGAGTATCTGGACTAGGTTGGGATTGAGTTTGGAGAGTTTCAAACCGGCTCCTGGTCATTCCATGTAAGGTTCATCTCTTTTCGGGTGAAGGTCAAAGAGGAAGAGGAGGAGAGAAAAATAGGGGACAGGGAAGAAATCTAGGGGAGATGACCGGGAACAGTATGAGCTGATGAGAGGGCTTGAATCTACAGCTCTGAACACAAGACCGATGGAGAAGCGGATCCTACGAAAGCGATGGAACCGCCTTTACTTCAACAGAAAATGAAGGTTAGCTACGTTTGGCTCCTCTGCATAGATAGCCTGCTGATCCAGTTGCCTGGCATAGAAACGTCACTTGCAAATGATTGCGATTGGGGGCTCGATCGGTACTGGGTTGTTTGTGTGAGTTGACAAGATTTCTTCGCGAGAGATTCGAGGTCTGTTCGAAGCCGGAGAGATGGGATATGAGCGAGACGTTCATCGACGGATGAGGTAGACGGACGAGAGGAACCTGACGAGGGTCGAGAGGGGAGCGAGTCGGGATAGAGATTGGACGTTCGAAACGAAGAAAATGAAAACTGACATATTCCGATTCTTTCCCTTGTCTCAGCGGTTCTGGTCAAGCCCTTCGTAATGGTGGACCCCTCGGTATTCTAATCGCGTGGACGATCGTCGGAGTAATGCTCATCAATGTCACTCAAGCACTCGGAGAAATGTGTATTCTTTATCCAGTTTCAGGAGGATTCTACACCCTCGCAGTCAGATTCCTCGATCCAGGTTTTGGAATGGCCATGGGATGGTACGCAAGATCTTCATCTTCTCTCGTTTCACCTCGCTAACCCTTCGCGATTCTTTCACTTCACTTCGTCTCATCTTCGCGAAAATTGGATCTGACTCGATTTGATTCCTTTCTCGCAGGAACTACTTCGCTCAATGGGCCGTCGTACTTCCGTATGATATACATGATACTCCTCCGACGCTCGACTGTTATGCTGATCTTCCCCTTGTAACAGTTTGGAAATCACGGCGGCGGGTATTACCGTTCAAGTGCGTCTGTCCTTCGCTCTCCCAACCTTGATCAAGCAGCTGACCTTCGTACACATGCTTTTGTAGTACTGGGATAAAGCTGCAGCAGNACCGATTGGAGTGTGGATCACTGTCTTCTGGTTCGGTGAGTCGTTTTCCTCTCTCGACAAACTCGCACAATAGCTCATCGTTCTTTGCGCAACAGCGATTATCTTCCTCAACCTGTTCGGTACTCTCGGTTACGCAGAGGAAGAGTTCTGGGGATGTTGCCTCAAGCTCCTCACTGCGATCATCTTCGTAATCATCGGCATCGTTTTGAACGTCGGAGGTGGAAAGAACGAGTACAGTCAATACGTTCGTACCCTCACTTTCACTTTCGGAGCCTGAGTATTCCACCGACTCATTACTTCTCGATTCAAATAGGTCGGAGGTCAATACTGGAGAGATCCAGGTCCTTTAGCAAATGGTTTCCACGGCATATGCGCTGTTTTCGTCACAGCCGCATTCTCTTTCGCGGGAACAGAATTGGTCGGTATCGCAGCTTCAGAAACCTCAAACCCTCGCATGTTCCTCCCCGCTGCCGTCAAGGGCACCTTCTGGCGNATCACTGTCATCTACATCTCTTCGCTTCTCATCATCGGCTTAAATCTGCCATATAATGACCCTCGGCTCCTCGGCGGAGGTGAAGGAGCAGGTGGGTCTTCTTTCGCTGTCTTCTGCCTCTCGCTACTCTTCGACTAAATGTGAACCGTGTGCAGGAACCTCTCCCTTCGTCATCATGGCTGAACGGGCCGGACTTGTTGGACTCGACTCGTTCCTCAACATCGTCATCTGTATCTCAGTCCTCTCTATCGGGCTTTCCTGCGTCTACGGAGGTTCTCGAGTCCTCACTGCGCTCGCGGAAACTGGATACGCTCCGAAGTGCTTCACCTACGTCGATAAATCGGGTCGTCCTCTTTACTCGGTCATGGTTGTTCTAGCGTTCGGTCCTATTGCGTAAGTCGAGCTCTCGTAGCGCACTCAAGTCATCGCTGACTCGATCGTTTCTGCACTCAGCTATGTCAACTGTTCCGCTGCTGGATCTACCGTTTTCAAGTGAGTCTCCTTCGCTACTGAAGCAACCGCACTGTATCTGACGCTACCTCTCTTCGTTAATAGCTGGCTCCAAGCTCTTTCAGGATTGTGAGTCCAGGTGAAAAGCGAATTTTGACGCGCGAAGTCACTGACTTCGAGTTTCACCTTTCTTTCAGGTCTACACTTTTCTCGTGGGCCGCGATCTGTCTATCTCACATCCGTTTCCGAAAAGCGTGGCGAGTGCAAGGTCATTCGCTCGAAGAAGTCAGTTTTCCCTTTTCTGTTTCTCTCGTTGCGGAATGAAGCTGAACGTAGACATCAACCCTTTCTAGTTGCCATTCAAAGCGTTTGGTGGCGTCTATGGCTCATGGCTCGGATTCATCCTCGTCATTCTCGTTTTGATCGCACAATTCTATGTCGTAAGTCGTTTCTCTCGTCGAGCGTTTCGAGCTGCACTGAACCGGCTCTTCTGCGGAAAAGGCGCTGTTCCCGATTGGAGGGCAAGCTGACACGGCCAGTGGTAGGGCCGAAGACTTCTTCCTGATCTATCTCGGTAAGTTCAGTCACTTTCTTTCCCCCTCGTCCTGGCTCTCCCTTCTGTATCTTCACGCTCCCTAGCTGAACCCTTTTGTCCTCTACGACGCTGCCACTTTGTAGCCCTTCCTATCCTGGTAAGCTTGATTTCGCCGCTTTCTTGAGTTGTAGCGACGTTGACACTCGCTCTTCCTTTCGCCGACAGCTCGCTTTCTGGGTCGGTGCTATTATCAAGAAGCGAACCCGACCATGGCGTGCGCATGAGATCGATATCGACAGCGGAAGAAAGAGCTGGTGAGTACTCAATCTCCTCTCTTTTCTCGTTCTGCGCTTCGACTGGCTGATACCTCTGCTCTACGCTATAGGCTCACGGCAGAAGAGATGAACGCTTGGCGAGCAGAGCGTAAGCAAGCTCCTCGCTACCTCCGTCTCTACCGTCTACTCTTCTCCTACTAGATCCTGAAGAAAATGTACAAATAGTCTACATTCGCATTTAAATACAGCATCCCTCCACATATAGAAAGGAAGAAGCATTAGCAAAGTAACCCATCTCGTCGTTCATCATTCTGCTATGCTTGCTATCTATGTTCACGAGACCGTCGCAAGCGGACACGCTAAACCTCGATGAGCCCTNAAGGAACAGCTGATGAAATGCACAACAACGATAAAAGAGAGAGAGAGAGATTATGTAGGGTACGTAGAATCAGGTCTAATAGCAAGAGTCAAGGAGGCAGGAGGGAAGAGGCGAGATAATATGATATATGAAATGAGGGAAAGATGCGAATGGGAATGGTTCTACTGCTTCTACTTCTTCTTTCCTTGTTCTAACCAAGCAAACTCTCGTAGTCGATCTTCGCGCTCAGACTCGGAGCGAAGGAGACGTTCGATAGCTGAGTTGAGGGTGTAAACGAATTGATCTCGCTCGAGCTGTTCATCCGCGGAGCGAATCAGCACGGCAGCGACAGAAGTAGAAAGGACAGTCTCAACTGACCTTGCTTCTCGCTCGATAGACTCGCACGACTCCCTTCTGATTCAGTCTCTTATTCTTCCCGTCTCCTCCATGTTTCGTTCGAACGATAACAAACGTGCAATCTTCTTCATCGTCGACTGTTCTCAACCCATCGGTAGCGGTGTAACAACGAGGGAAGCGATGTTGATTGCCGTTCGCTGGTTCCCATGCCGCTGTGTTCGTAGATCCAGCTAGGAAACCCGAAGTGAGAGAGCCAGAGTAGACGTAGCAATCTCGTAACGACAAGGTGAACTTGCGACGATGGTAAGGTGACGGTAGAGGTTGTCCGTACATGTCTCGGTCGACCGAGTTGAATCTGAGCAAGATCAACAAGGTGAGTACCTCGACCTATGATCAAAAAAGAGTGCGAGAGACATACTCGATGAGAGTACCGGGGAGAAGCAGTACATGTCGCTTCCGGAAGGTTCCTCGTAGCTCTTTCTTGATGTGAAGTGTCGAGCTCTTGAGAATCGCGCGGCAACCATCGAGAATGCACCAATTGTACATCGCTGCGAGCGCTGGTGAAGAGAGGAGTTCTTCTCGAGTTGGCGGCGCTTGGTTGTTTCGTTCGGACTGCTCGACAAGTGCCCCTGAAGGTGAAAGCTCCATCTGAGCTGCGGCGTCGGCTCGATCTCGAATAGTCCAGTAGCGAATGAGTGCGTTGAGGCGTTCGACCCACTCATCGCGAACTTGAATAGAGTGACACTGAAAGCAGGAAGTGTCGGTTTGTGACAGGCTTAGAGAAGGTAGGGATAGGGAAACTCACCTCGAACTTTGCTTTTCGTCCTGCACGAGTTTTGACGATGAAAGATCTCAGACCTCGCAATCGTTTCGTATCGTGAGCCATCTTCATTCCGTCGTGACCTCCCGGATCTTGAGCCGACTCCCACTGTTCTCCCGCTTCTGCGACCAGATCAGGTTCGATAACTTCGAATTCCGAAAAGGCGATGAAACCTTGAGAATCGGTAATTTGAAGGAATGCTCGTTTGCGTTCCCGGTGATCGAATCCTTCGAGTAGTGTTCTTCCTTGTTCGTCATCGTCGTCGACGTTCGGTAGCTTCCCTTCTTCATCCTCCATACTCTTGAGAGTCCAATCTCGTCCCCTCGTTTGTTTCACTCCCGAACGATCCGAGATCTTTCTCCAGATCTTCTCCTTTTCCTTTCCAGACTTGCCGATGTTGTTCAAACCGAATACCATGGGGATGAGAGCGAGAGGAGCTGGATGTGAAGAAGGGAGAGGTGGAATCAAGCCCGGAGCTTCTGGAGGATGAGCGCGAGAAGGACTACAGCGGAAGATGGAGCCGAGATGAGAAGTGAGGTAGATTCGTTCGTTTTGACCATTCTTCTTGATTCGAGTAACGAAACCTTCGACTGCTGGAGGTTCAGCTAATTTGTGAGGTCCAGGTTCTTTGCGAGGCAGGCGAACGATGGTAGGATAGTGAATAGCGGGTCGTAGCTCGAGAATTGGGTCGATGTGGGCCTGCGAAACGTGAGAACCGTTAGCGATGAGACAGCTCAGAAAGACAAAGAGAGACTCACTTGACGACTTGCTATTCCCCCGACTACAGCATAGTCTGTTTCGATCGCATCGTCTCCCTCTTCTACCCAATCCAAGACTCCATCTCTCCTCCAAGCTAAGCGGAAGTTGGCTCCGAGCGCTTTCGCCTGTTCTCCTAGTTCCCTCCATTCGCCAACTTTGCCGAGCTGCTCGATGCAAGCCTCAACGACAGCTCGAGGTTTTAACAATCGATAACCTTCTCCAGCTCGATCTTCTTCTGTCACTCGAGCACCAATGTCTGGATCCTCAGGTTCCGGTAGATCTACGGGAATTGGCACTCGAATCTTTGCTCCAAGTGCTGGCACACTGATCTCGAGTGTTCGAGGGACTTGTCCGCCTAGTTCTCGAAACAGTGACCAAATCCAAGATTTCGCAGTTGGGATCGTTCGTGCTCGGAAGAGGAAAATGTTGGTTCCGGAAGTTCGAAGGTGGGTATAGGCTCGCTTTGACGTTTTCGAATGATGAGGATTGCGTAGGCTCTTATCGTCCTTGTCGTTGTCGCCGTCAACGGATCGACGTGACGAGACAGCCGAGAGAAAGGAATTGGTGATGGGTCGATGAGTGAGGCAGAAAACGAGGTCGACAGACGAGTAGATTGAGAGGAATGTCTTTCGAGGTGTGAGGGGAATGACAGCACGAAGCTTCTTCGATCCAGCGAGAGAAGCGGCGAGGTTGAATTTCTATGATCGAGATGCGGTTCGTCAAAACTTGCTTTCGAAGGACAAGAGAGAGGTTCGTTCGCTCACGTATTCTCCCCAGAGCTCTATCCGACCAGGTCTCCAGACGACAGCAAGTTCTTCCCAGTTCCCGTTGATTGTCGGGTACTTTCTCGCGACTTGTTCATCGAACAATTTCGGCAGATCCTGAGATTGAGAAAGTTCAATGGCGCCTGTCAGTTGCTGATAACGAATTCGATCAGCGAGTGCAAATACGTACATCTCTCTGGGACCAATCATCCCTGACGAGCATCCGTTCCTTTCTCAAAACTTCGTCCCCTCGCTTTTTCCGATGCAACATCTTGTCCGCCGCAGCTCTGATAAACGGTCGAGGGTCCCTCAGCTTGTTCTCTTGTATGTTAATCTCCGGCGCAGGACGAGAGAGGACTTCTTGAGGTGGAGCTGGAGGTTGGTCTCCAGTCGGAACTTCGGGGTCTTCGAGAGCGCGAGCAGGGAGATCTGGAAAGCGAACTGAGGCGGCATTTGACGCTTCTCGTCGAGAGAATGGAGGTGGTTGTAGTAGACGAGGAGGAACAGAGGGAAGCGATGTTGGAACGTCGAGTAGAGAAGAAGGAGCATGAAGAGGATGACCGTTTCCGACTGCAGATCCGTTCAGGTAGGCTGAATCTTTGGTACGGAGAATGGATCGGATAGGGGTAGTCGGTTGGGCTGAAACGAGAATGGCGGGAGTATCGGAAGTGGAACGTTCGAGGCGAGGTGGATTGCTCGATCGACGGCACAAAGTCTGTGTGATCTCTGGGTACTTCTCCTCGATGTGCAGGGGAGGATGATTGAGTTGGAAAGCGGCTGGAGAAGGCGGAGGAGCGGAAGTTGGACTGTGAGATCGAGCGGTAACGAAAGATGCGTTTGACTGAAAACCATTCGAAGCTGAAGTTGCTGATGAATTCGTCCTCCCTCGTAAATGCATCTTGAGGAACTTTGCTTCTTCTTCCTCCTGAACTTCTCGCCTCTCCCTATCCTCTCGTTCCGCCTTTAGTCGTTTCTCCCTTCTCCTAATCATTTCCTTCATATCTGCCCCAATTTCGAAACTGTTCCCTTTCCAATCATGTACACTCGGCCTCCTCGACCTCATTGGTGTCGACGAATGCCCGCTAAACTGGGTCAATTCGCTCACTTCCTGCCTCCCCGCCCGGAGTCCCCTCGCTGCTTTCCTCTTCCTATCCACCCTCTCCCAATTACTCGAAGCGTCTGAATCTGAACCTCCCTCGTCCTCCCATAAACTCTCACCATCTCCGCGAGACAGATGATGCTGAGAGTCTGAAGGTTCTGCCTTCATTTTCCCTTTCCTCTTCCAACTCGAACTGTTTGCCATCCCTTCGAAACTTGGACCTATAAAGATCCGCTTGAGTTTGTGACCCATCCCAAAGTACTCCTTCTCATTCTCAAAACTAGGATCATGTTGACTGTGGGTCGAGAAAGCCTCCTCCTCCTCTTTCTGGATCTGAGCGGTAGAGGTCGATGCAGTTGGTGAGGGGACTGGTTCAGTGCTAAAGAGTGGTCTTCTTGAAGTTGTTGATGCCGTAGCAGATCTCGATCTCATTCACGGTGTGGCAGGAGACAGGTTGAATGACGCTGGTTGAAATCGATTTTCGAAGTGGAAGGAGGGGAATTGTGGGCGAGGAGAGTAGTAAGATGCTGATAGGTCTATAGATGCCACTGAGCTGAATTAGTTCTGGAGATTGGGTCGAAGAAAGGGAAGATGAACCGAGACAGAGAGAGTTGGAAATTAGACGGAGAGAGAGGGCTCGCTTCCGTCAATATCCGCTTATCTCCCCGCTCCATTACTTGACATCGTGGGAGAGTGTATGCGATACGAAGGAGAACGGCGGAAAATATTGCTCCTGGCGATCGAGGGAGATGTCAAAAGAAATTATGTCTTGCAAAACATTCCTTTCGATGTCAGCAGGAATGTGAAGCTCGTTGCGATCTTATCGGGTCTACATCCGTCTCTTTTCGTCGCTACGAGACGGTCCTTTCCGTTACAGCTTCTCTAGAGAGTTGTGAGAGCGAGAAAAGCCGTCCGTCACATCGTCAAATTCATTTCGCAAAAATGAGTGACTACAGAAGGCAGAGAGCGTTCTATCGTTTGGATCCCTTCGTCGACACTTGCAGCAGGACGATGTAGATCAGATAGTATCACGGAGAAACTGAGTGGATTGTGATGAAGACGGCGAGATGAGTCGCAAAACGAAGAAAGTGAAGGAGGTTGATGTGGTCGGAGAAGATCTCGGGAAATTGACGATCAGATTCGGCGAGTGAAGATGAGAAATGGCAAGACGCGTCGAGGAGCGTATGAGTAGAATTCGAGGCCGTGATCAGCGAAAAAAATTGGGAACGACTTGAGAAATTTCGAGTCGCGTTCTCAGAATTCTCTCTCTCTCTCTTCTTCCTTTACTTCACTTCACTTCACTTCCTCACTTCAACTCCTCCTTCCTCTCTCTTCTCTCTCCTACACAGCAACTACCACATCCACTCTCTTTCATTATCCAAACATGGTCGCCGCTGTTCAAGAAACTCCTTCAAAAGTTGCAGCTGCTCAACTCGATAAACTCGACCTCACCAAGCCTGCCTCCATCAATGACAAGCTCGTAGCTGAATCCAACAAGAAGTCTCACAAGTCTGGTGTAGTTGTAGACCAAAGACAAGATCGGGAGGGACGCGACCGATTCGTTGGTAACCCTGACATTACTTGCGACTTGGATGAACCTATCCTCAAGCCCAATGATAAACGATTCGTACTCTTCCCTATCCAATACCACGAGGTGAGTAGAGCTCTCTAGTGGCTGCATATATTTTTCAATCACGCGTTCCAAAGGGGCTCACCAAATTCCATCTCTTCTCTCACTCAGATCTGGGGACAATACAAGCGTGCTGAAGCTTCATTCTGGACTGCTGAAGAGATGGTGAGTACTCTCTATCTGTCTCTTGATGGATAGGAGGCCGAATTTGACGCGTTTCCTTTTTTCATTCCCTCCTTCCAGGATCTCTCCAAGGATCTCAACCACTGGGATACCAAACTCAAGGACGATGAGAAGTACTTCATCTCTCACGTACTCGCTTTCTTCGCCGCTTCAGATGGTATCGTCAACGAGAACTTGGTTGAAAGGTTAGTCACATTCATTTTTCTAATGTCAATTTTGAAGGGAGATTGACATTCATCCTTTTTTGATGTGATCAATCAGGTTCGGATCCGAGGTTCAAATCGCAGAGGCTCGTTGCTTCTATGGTTTCCAGATCATGATGTGAGTCTCTTCGAACCGGTCAGCTATGGAGGAGAACCAGGCAGCTGACCAGATTTGTCTGGTGTTCACAGGGAGAACATCCACTCTGAAGTCTACTCTCTCCTCATCGACACCTACGTTCGTGAACCTGAGGAGCGTGACAAGCTCTTCAACGCCATCGAGACCAGTATGTTGACTTTACATACTTTCGCTCGATCACGGTTCCGAAACTCATCCCGTCGTCTCCTCTTCTACCAGTTCCCTGCATTGCCAAGAAGGCCGACTGGGCACTCAAGTGGATCAACGATGAACAATCAGTCTTTGGAGAACGTCTCGTCGCTTTCGCCGCTGTTGAGGGAATCTTCTTCTCTGGATCTTTCGCTTCAATCTTCTGGCTCAAGAAGCGTGGTCTCATGCCCGGACTCACCTTCTCCGTACGTCGCATTCTATTTCCCACCCATGGCGGTCGTCGCGCTGACTTTGATCGCCCTTCATACAGAACGAACTTATCTCCCGAGATGAAGGACTCCACACCGACTTCGCTTGCCTCCTCTTCTCTCACCTCGAACGACGACCTCACCCCGACACTGTCGAACGCATCATCCGAGAAGCGGTCGAAATTGAGCAAGAATTCTTGACGGACGCCCTCCCTTGTCGATTAATCGGAATGAACTCTGAATTGATGTGTCAATACATCGAGTTCGTTGCTGATCGACTCCTCGTCTCTCTCGG
>JGI24890J29729_1001069_pt1 | contig 13536 bp, 18 predicted proteins | sample FreactcultureFD7_FD_29729 | JGI IMG/M metagenome (IMG submission 29729)
TGATGGAAAAAACCGCTCCGATCTTTCCAACTCAAATTTTATTCAAAATATCTTCTTTAAAATGTTTATTCAATTCTACTTTATCCTTTATCCCTTTTGATGCCATATAATCGATAAACATTTTCTGCGCCTCCTGCATTTCCGCCGCTCCAGTCTTTTTATGTTGTTCTCCTCTTGAATGTGCTTCTCCAATATCTTTTCCCTTTTTGTATAATGCTCTAATAACCGCCAAAGAACTTACAATTTTTTTAACAGCCTCTCCCTCAGGTTTTTCTGCTGCTAGTAATTCCTTAATAACTTTTTCTGGTATTGGTGCTTTCTTATGTAAATGACTGGGTAATTCTTTGTGTGTCATTACATGTTTTACATCATCATATTCTGCCGTACCCTTACGAGGAAAAGCATACACATGTTTGTCATCATAAATTTTTTTGTGTAGATTCCACATTTTGACAGCCGTTGCCCAACGCATTCTATGTTTATAAAAGAATTAAATTTTTTATATCCATAAACTTAACCCCGTACTCCCCACGGCCACAGTCGGCCGACCTAACAGTCCCATATATGCTCTTCCCAGGTAATCCGTGCTTATGTTTTCCCCCACAATAACAGCATCGAACGACAACCAATACCGCCCCTGTTTCCATCTTATAGTCTGTAATCTGCACCGTAGGATTCATTTCTAAATCTATCATAAGATTTTTCTTAAGCCACGAATACAATCTGCTCGAACCGCACAGCACGACTGACAGCCGTATAGACCATCGCCAGTTCGAAGGAATCACCAATCACGACATAGACCTTCCCATCGCAAATCTTATCGCCCTGATACGAATGGGTTGTAAACGATCCCCTCTTCTCCCATCCTTCCACAAATACACTAGACCGCTCTCCGTCCTTTGATAAATATCCCGACACAACTCCCATCTTCAATAACTTCTCATTCGTCTTATGTCTGCCAGCAATTACAATACCTTCTCCAATCTTATCAAACCCAACAACCTTATAAGTCCTCTTAATCCACTCGGACAATATCCTTGCATCCACATCTTCCCCATCGGTATAGATTTCCATCATCTTCCGTCTTAAACAAAGTTTCAACTCCTTCAATTCATCATCCAGCGCCCGTCTGTCATTATCAAACATCTTAACCGGTAAACCATCAAATATTTTATTGAACTTACCAGGCATACCGGATCTAGTCTGAAACGCAACCAATCCATTCGAACTCTTCACAACATCCCCCGCTACAAAGAATAGCGTCCCAGGGTACATCTTAATAGCCTTCTCAATCCATTCACCGGCAACCATCGTCATCTCATCAATCAGACAGACATTCGGCATATTGTGTTCGTCCTTCCACGGCCTACACTTTATAGCTTTCCCGTTTTTATCAACAGTCTCTGCGCCAATCAGTTTATGAATTGTTGTGTACATCTTACCCATCGCCTTCCCCAACGAATGTTGTGGTACAACATACAACACATTAATAAATCCCTTATCGTTCAATATACTATATGTCTTACCACAGCCACCCTGACCCGCCAGTATGCAATTACTTAGCAACTTCGGATCTTCTAATTCCACCATAAACGAATCATTCACAATAGAATCACTATACCATCCTAAGCCGCAGCCTTCAAACTTACCAATCGGTTTATCCCGGAACACCTCCCCAATCTCAGGACATTCACCCTTATAATATATGCCGTCTAACACGACACCTATAATATCATCCACCTTAAACTTAGACATCGCCTCCAACATCGCAATCCTCGTATACGATGTCACAAAGGCAAAGATGTGATGTTTCGTATAGCAGAAGCTCTTATCGATATTAACCGATATGATTCCATCATAATAATGTACATCATACCCCAACGCCTTCAGATGTCCCGCCCACACATGATCCCCGTGAAACCTATATGTCTTCTTTCTATTTTCGTGTCCCAAACAACCAGCCCATAATGCATAAGGCTTCTTCACATCTTCCACAGGATCCATCAGACCTTCCCAGTCCATATCAAAGGTAGACCCAAAGACACCCGATACAATCTCCAGCTGAACCCCGTGGTCAATAAACCATATCAGTTCAGGTGATGGTAATGTAATCAATTCTTTCAACCCCAACTTCTTCAACAACACATTCTCACAGACAACCTTACACCGAAAGATTCCCACATGACCAACCAGGAACTCTCTAACACCAACATCTACTCTCAACTTCCTGAACTGCTGTATCTTCCCCATAAACCCCTGATAGTACTTAGTCATCCGACTCTGTGTATACGCCGCCTTCAAATCCTTATGACCTTCAATCTCCCCATCACTAATCCCCACAGGCCACGAATTAACAATACAGGCTTCCTTAATGTATTCGTTCAACTCCTCATACTTAATACAGTCCAGTCCATACTCTTTCAATCCGATGGCTTCATTTGTTTCTTCATAGACTTCAAACAGTTCATTCCGAACTCTCCAGGCGCCAACATCCGACCGAATACAACGAACATCTTTCCCGTCTCCTTCTATCATAAACACCTTCTTGTCAAACTTCCATGCCCGCTTGTGTTCCGTATAAATCCTGTCAAACTCCTCCTTCTCAACAACTTCACACTTCCCATCCAATATCAACCCGCCGACATCTACATGGTTCGCTCGTGTATTCGTCCAACTGAAAGTCTTTGTAGAGCTACTGTTGTACTCCCGAAATACCCCGCCAAACAAATCCTTTATTACAATCTTCCTACAGGCAATCTTTGCAACCGCTTCCATATCCGATTCAGGAACACCCTCAGCATATTTCTCTTCCAATCCTTCCAACTTCCGCATAATCTGGAAGCATCGCTTACGACTCCCTTCACTCTCAGAGTTCTCCCCCATTTGCCGCCACAACCCAGCCAAAGGCCCCAGTACACAATGAACAGAACCATCTCGGAACTTCTGCGCCAATAGTTCAGCTTTTACCTGTAGATTACTGGTAATGACAAATGAAACATGGTCAACATCATCACGGGACAAATAACTACTAGGAAGATGTCCTACGCCATATTCATTTAGGAACCGATATACATATCGCCAGTACACATTTTCCCAGGATGACTTATATTCAATATTGACATACACTTCTTTCCGAATACCATTTGCTATCAACAACATACGAACCCTGTCTTCGTTCAATAGCTTCTTAGATAATCCCTCGTAGAATGTCATAAGGTCTTCCGTATCATCGTAAGTATCCTCTGTAATCTCAAACGAATCAATCAGCCCAGCCACAACCTGTTTCTCTGCCCTCTTCCTCTCCCTCTCGGCAATCTCCAATAACAACAACCGCTCCTGTTCTTCCAGGAACTCCTTCTCTTCCCTTACCTTCCGCTTCCTTGCCTCACTCTGCCGTTGATACTTCTCTTCTGCTTTATTCAATCTGACAACAATAGAATTGTATTCAGCCTTACCAGCCTTTGTTCTCTTGTTAAGTCTCTTAGCAGCGTCAAACTCTTCGATACGACGCCCCGTATACTTCAACGCTGGCTCCATTCTACTCTGGCTTACAAAATAATTTTTTAAGTTAGAGTAATCAAATTTTATCTTAGACTTTTTCCTAAACTATACACTCTCCAGAACCTTAGGTTCCTTTCTCCTACGAACCAACGGGACGAACTCCTTCAACTCCTTCAGTAGCCCTTCCAACTTGACTATCGTCTCGTTCGTCGCCGGAGCGTCGTCCTTCTTGACTAGCCCAACCCGCTCGTAGTATCGCTCCAGATTCTTCAATCGTATCTTTTCCTTATTGGCGTCGTAGTAGGTTTTCCAATACTTCTTCTCCTTTGCACGCTCGGCTATCTTCTCCTTGTTTGCCTCTCGGTACTTCTTCTGTGCCTCACGCATACTGTCCTTAGCGGTCTTTTCAGGCAACGCTACCTTCGGTTCAACAACAACTTCCATCTTATACTATACTATAGAAAAATGTTTAGGTTCTTACTTCAAATTTTATCTAAGATTCTTCTTCGTCTTATCGATGGACAGATCGATGATGGCCATCAGGTTCGCCGTATTACATTCCGTGATACGCTTAAACTGTTCCAACTTCAAAAGATACATCTTATTATTTTCTACCGTATTCATTCGTTTTAACTGATCACATTCACCACTAACATACTCTGCCCATGACTTCATCATATCGATACATTCAACTGCATTAATGTATTTGCTCATCTACTAGAACTTTAGAATCCCGTCAGGCACCGGTACAACCTCCCTAACAACAACAGGCAGAGGTTCAGGGCGTGATGTATCTAACTGCCTTAATTGTTTCAGAATACGAATCACCGGATTCTTCTTAACTTCATTTACATCTATGTCAGCCTCTATCACAATCTTAACTTTCATTCTACTTACGATGGGGACAATTTGGGCAATTACAGGGGCAGTACAATACCTTCCCTGACTTCCCCGTAGGCTCCTGTACCACCACATTCTTGACTTCCTTCGGTTCCTTTGGTTCCTTTGGAACTTTCGGCTTATTGACCGGAGGAGCCTTCATCAGGCGCTCGGCCGGCTTGCCGGGGAGTTTGATAGAGACATCCTCTACCTCCGCCTCCTCTACCGGGACAGGCCGGGGGCCTAACCCGCCACCTTTAGATGTAGGTTTCGTCTTTGCGTCCTCTACAGCCTTAGCAGCAACCTCCTGTATTTCTTTACGATAGTCCTCGGTTGTCTTCTGTGCCAACAGATGCTGTTGATACATCTGGCCGGTCTTACTGCTTTGATTCGCTCTTAGTTCGGTCAGGGCATCAATATATGATTCCAGTTCATGCTTTTTCATAGTACTAATGGGTAAACGCCCAGGCCCACCCCTGGCTAATGCCCTTAACTTGACCTGTAGTTCTGCCTTCGTCTCTGCCATTTTTTCTATATACTTTCAGATCACAAAATAAGCAACACTAATTTGCTACAAAAACCTTAAATACGGCTCCCAAATTATTCCATTTTGACCCCAGCCTGTCGGTAAATGACCTTAGAGTCCAGTAGTTCGGGCTTGAAATAGTCAATAACAACAGCACGGGCAACAGCTTCATCAAAATCCTTGCAACTGAAAATATTAAGATAAGCATCTCCTGTATCATCACTATAATGTGCCGTTATATTACTGGTCTCTATCAGTTGTACCAGGGTATATCCAGCCTTATTTCCATGACCAAAAAATTGAATCAGGGGTTTCCCGTACGCCACCATATCAATTTTCTTCACCAGGGTGCCGGAGAACAACTCTATGTTCTTAGGGCAGGCTATCAGTCGTTTATTACAATTAAAAGCGTTGATTACCAATTCTTTCCCCCATGTTTTCAGCATATACTTATACCTTCTTTTTTTCGTGCAAATAAATAGCCCGCCTCTGGCGTTCCGCCATCTCTTTGGTCAACGGTCTCTTACTAAACACCTGTCCCCCAGGGACATCTTTGCGCACCTTATACCCACCCTTAACAGCTTCCACAACGAACGGCATTATACTACAACGGCAGGTTTTTCAGGCGGCGTAGTAGGTCCAATATCCAATGATACTGATCCTACTCTCCCACAACAATTACTCCGTATTCTCTTATGATTCACAACACCGATTATCATAGCTCCCATGCTAATCAGTAGTGCTATATATCCACTATACTGTCCTAATGTTCCTGCGTCCATTCTACATACCCTTCTTCTTATCCATCTTTACCATAGAATCCATCTTCCCTTTTGCCTCGGGACATTTCATACACATCTTATGAAGTTCTGCCTTGGACTTGCCGGAATACCCTTTCACGCCACAGTCCTTCAGAATCTTCTTCATAGAATCAATTGTATGGTGTGTCATTTATACTTTACCAAATATTTTTTATAAAAGTCTGGCTAAATCTGTATCATGTTTCAACCCTTTTGATTTAAAAGTATCAATGAATGAAAATACCCTTGCACGGCTCCACTGGGCCATCGATAGTTTCTTAACAGCAGGCGCATCAACCCCTTTCACAAACGACCCTTTCATTCTGACGGACGGTGATGGCCTCCCTCCTATCCCCCCAGAATAGTACGCACCCTTTCCTCTCTTCTCCACTTCCTTTAATATGCTTAACGGGATACTTGTAATCTTGGCCAAAGCCGGAAGCGTATAGGTCTTCTTTGGATCTAGGCCATATTTGGCATAGACATTCTCTCTATGGGTCTTCATTCTACTTAATATCCATTAAATCGTGTGCCATCATAAGTTACAATAATCTGCCCGTTGTTCTGTAAAGCAGTCTGTTGATGAAGAACATTATTCCCTGTCACACCATTCAGAGTAATATCACCACCAGCCGTTCCGTTGCCATTCTGAAAGATACAGAAAAAGTTTGTATCGTTGATGCCAAAGGTGGGACCTATTGATATACCCTGACTGGCTACTCCTGAGGAAGTCAGAATGAACCTTCTTCCTCTCTGTGCCGGATTGAGAGCCAATGAAACCCCTGATACTGCGGTAATCTGAACTCCAAAGCCAGGCGTATCATAGGTTAAGGTATTTGTAGTGGTATTGAATGTCACCAGGGAGTTCTGATAGGCTGTTGCTGCGGGTAAAGCCCCTAAAGCCCCTAAGGAAGTACCCCCTAAGGAAGTCCAGGTCAAAGAACTTCCAGCCGATCCAGCCGTTAGAACCTGACTGGCTGTTCCTGCTGAATTAGCAGAATCCCTTAATGTATTTGCTCTGATAAAGTCCTGCGCGGAATAGGCATAAGTCAAAGTGGCAGAGGTGGCTGGGACTGCCGACACAGGGGTACAGGTATTATGCCCCCAGGTAATCCCAGCCACTCCTACGCCAGTACTACTGATGATATTGGTAGAACCACCAACCGAGAACACGCAGTAATTGAATACAGTATTAAACGCCGCAGCGTTGTTGAACTGAACGGCTGTTTTGGCTGACCCGACAGTGGCGGCAGAATAGATAAACGAACAGGAGGAAAAGGTGCTGACACTTCCAGGAGAGATGGTAGTTGCTACAAAGACAATCGGACTGGCTAATGCTGTACCAGCACAGGTCATCGTTACACCATTACAGGCTATTGAGGCGTTCCCCGTTAGACTAACAGCGGTGCTGGTAGTGTTCTGAGCGAGTGCCGTCAGGACTAAGTTAGCACGACAGGAGAGTAAGGAGAGGGAAGGATTGGCTGTCACATTCTGAGTCAGAATACAATTGTTCAGAGTAATGGAACAGTTATTGACTGTATCACCTGTACAGGCTACAGCACTAACTCCATAGGAGGTTACATTTACATTTGTTAGGAACCAGCCGACCTCTACATTTGTTGTATCACTACAAACAACAGAACCGATGATAGATAAGAAGGAAGCCCCCATAGAGACTAAGGCTCCCGCAGTAGCACCTGGGTTTAATGAAAGAGTACCGACAATCACAACATCGGATACACCAGCAGGGCCAATTAGGAAAGTGTTGTTTCGTACTATCGTAGGACTTTCGGTATAAGTCCCCGCAGCGATATTAATATTCACGGGGATGCCGTCAGTAACGGCGTTCGTAACAGCCAGCGCATTGGAGATGGTTGCAAACGGGTTGATGGCCGACCCATTCCCTGTGACATCGGAGCCATTAACGCTGACCCAATAGTTATACTGTGCGACAAAGTTAAGACCGGGGCCGGTCGGCCCTGTATTGCCTGTGTATCCTGTATACCCAGTAACACCGGTTGACCCAGTATTACCAGTCGACCCTGTATTGCCTGTGTATCCTGTATACCCAGTAACACCAGTAGGCCCTATATCACCTGTGTATCCTGTAAATCCTGTAAATCCTGTTACTCCCTGGATTCCCTGTGGCCCTGTTGCACCAGTTGGCCCCAGTCCTGCAGGGGGTGGATAGGGTGCGCCATTCACCGACTGCAGTCCTGTGATGGCACCTGATGCTGATGGACTAAAGGCTAAGGTATTGGCCATATCAATATCCACATAGTAATCTGTTCCAATCAGATTATTGAATCCTGTGATTTTCAGATTCCCTGCGTTGGTGGCACCAATATTACTACTAACCATATTGTTGATGAGAACAGGGTCTGTTGTACTGGCGGTTGCCTGAATCGTATTTATTTTTGCTATACCATCCCCTGTCATGGTGAACTCGTTGCAGTCTCGGATCTTAACATATCCGTTAGGTAGACTTCTACCCTGTAGAATCAGGTCGGACCCTGATAAGGGATACAGGTTCCCTATGTAAGTATCCGACAGCATCTGAACGCCGGCAGGAGCTTCGATGCGCACACCGCCTAACCCATAGATATAAACTGTAGTAGGAATATTTGGGAAGATAGAAGGAAGACCAGCACAAATATTAACACCCAGAGTTCCATATTGAAATAAATATCCCGCCAGAGATCCGACGGATGGAATGGCTCCCGCATACAAATTGATTCCTGCCGCTGACATTTTAACAGCAGAAGTAAGACTGTAGGGGGTAAGAGTTCCTGAGTTGGCATCAATATTGATAAGACCACCGACGGACACGGTGACACCGTCGATGGTGATAGAGCCACCATTTGCTTCTATATTAATAATACCTGGTTCAGGTTGAATCTGTGCCTTATCAGCTATGATGTCAATACGACCCCCTGCGCCATTCTTAGCATTCAATACAATACCAGCGCTGGCGGCAGGGTTGATGCCTCTATCAACGATGGCTGTAAAATTGACTCCTGCGTTGTTGTCTATTGAGTTGTAGGAGTTTATAGTGACACCTCCCGATGGAGCAGAAATAACTGTGTTCTGATTGGCTCCTGCTACAACTCCCATGGTGGAAGTACTACCACCCTGAATTACATTTGAGGTCAGAGACATCGTACCAATGTTGCCTGTTGCGATGGTAGCAGTGGCTACGCTATTAAGATTATTAGAGTTGGCGTTGATATTGGTTACAGCTGCATAGTTTGCCCATTGACTAACATTTCCAGCACCTCCTGTCGTAATACTGGCCCCGTTCCAGGTAAGTTGCACCCCGTCCGGGCTGGTAAGGGATCCATAAGGCGCAAACCCTGAATTACTGATGCCGACTGACGAAGCCCGTGTGATAGAAGTATTGGCCATATCCACTCCGCCCTGAGCTGTAATAGCACCTGAACTGGTCACAGAACCAGCTGACACCAGACCAGACGCATGTACGGTAGTTGTCTTAACATCACCAAGGGCATAAGGAGGATTGGGATCGGTTGATAAACTAGCTGCGACTATACCGCCCTGTGATGATATTCCGCCAGTATTGAACAACGCCCCATTTTGAATCACATCCGCCGTTAATGTGTTATTAACTGTTATAGAACTAACATCCGATATAGTCTGCCCGTTAATATTGACTGGGAACAGTGCAGGATAATCGGCCCAATCTGCTACATTAGATATGTCCCCTGCTTTTGCCAATAGTTCATTATTGTAATACAGGTTCCCGGCGATAGACTGTAATGTCTGCGTGCCGGATGAATCATTCAATAGAACCTGGCCGTTCAAGGAAGGAAATTGATACCAGTTCTTTGCCGACTCTCCGGCTGGGGCGTAGAAGGACACGCCAGGAGACATGAAAGTATTATTGGGTGTAGCCATTTCTGATATAGTAATAGAATGAAATTAATATCTATCACAAAGTCTCCTTTGAAGGGAAAGAAGTGGAGAGCATTATTCGAACACGATGGACACGGTACGGGTAAGATGACACGGTTCAAAACAGATTTTGGGGCTACGGGATATACTGATTTTACACAGGGTGCGACTCCTGAGCGTGCGGCACTCTATAGGGCGAGACATAAAAAAGATTTACTAACAAATAATCCTACCCGGGCGGGATATTTGAGCTACTATATTTTATGGAACAGTCCGAACTTTGAAGCGAATATCAGGAATTATAAAAAAATGTTCAGTATGTAGAATGTCCTACTATGCGGTTGCCTCTCTTCCTGATACAAACGCCCGTCAGCTGGCTATGACCGTTAGACCCTCCTCTACGGCACTCCTGACGATTGATTCTGAAGATCGGTATAGTTCGTATGAAGCAGAAAGGAAAGTTAGTAGTACACCTTATAACTTTAGCATATCAAAAACGGAATCGTTGATGCCTGGTTTTATGACTCGTTTAGGTGTATCAGAGATTGTGTTTCCATGGGCGATTCCAAATGTGAATCTGAAGACACAAACACTATCATTCACTTATCAAGTTGCGGGTGCGAATGTATTTGTAGGATCTATTAAAATCCCTATTGGATTCTATACACCCTCTGAATTAGCCACGGTATTACAGGCAGATATACGGGCTGCGGCGGCGACTGGTGGAGCGGGTGCGGCTTTTACTATGACTTATGGGTCATCAGTAGATGGTTCCGCAAACGATGTTCCCCTGTTTAAATATGCCACGAATGTTGTTGGAGAAACGATTGCGTTTTTTCCAGAGACACCCAATAGTTCCGCATATCCTTATTCTGCCCAATCAAAACAGTTATTTGATTTATTGGGATTTATAAAAGCAAATCAGACTCAATCTGCTGGTGCAAACGGTGTCTATACCTTCTGCCAGGCCACCAGGTACATTGATATTGTATCGAATCAACTGACAAATTCCCAAGCGCAAAAAGATCAGACTTCTCAAACGGTTGCACGGGATATGTTATGTAGGGTGTATCTGGGAGATGGCGGAGGAGGGGGTCAAAGTACAGTACAGCCTTCTAACGCAGCATTTTCTCCTCCTGGTTGCGCACCATTGGTTATTTATAGGAACTTTACAAATCCCAAGCAGATACAATGGATTCCCAATATGAATATCCCAGGGTTCCTACAATTTCAGGTCTATGATGATTCAGGGGAGTTGTTAGATGAAATGGTGTCTCTGCCCTCTACATCCTACCCACCTCCTGGGTATGTGGCAGGTGGTTCTATGGATTGGTCTATGACAATGTTGGTTAGTGAATGTTAAAAACTTTATAGCGAATTACATTGATTCCCAATAAAGGTTGCTTATTCAAATTATAGTCTCTACAAAAAAGACTGTGTATTAAAACTATTTTAGTTTTACAAAATCACCCGTTAATTGTATTACTTTATCAAAATCTATATTCGCAGGAACTTTTAGAAAAAACGAGAGTTGCATTGTATATGTACTGCACATGAAGCGTGTAAGGGAGCGCATCAGGCATCTGGATCTGGATATTGACCAATCCATTCCTTATCTCCTTACCATGGGTCAGAACCTCTGCTTCGTAATCGTTGCCCGTGGGGTTGCCGAAGGGCAGAACCACATACTGGGATAATACATTGGCGACGGTGGGGGGAGTTGTGGCCATGTTCAGCTGGTTAGTGCTGACATAAGGGGGCTTCGTACCATCAAGAAGGTTAAAGATGGTAGAAGTGCCGGCATTGTACTGGGCGTAGATGGTGCCTGCATACAGGACCGTGATGGCGGAAGGAGCCACCCAGACCAGCTGATTGGCCAAGTCAGACTGTTGCTGAGCCAGCGTACCTGTGCTGGCGGCCACGGAACGATTGCGGGTGCACCAGACCTGAATGGCTTTCACCTGGCCAGAACGGAAGCCGGTTAGGGAAGTGGAGAACCCGGCGGAGGTGTTGGAACCGGCGGGAATGGCCACCTGAAGTTCCTGTTGGTGGAAGATGGTGGGCATCAGGAGTTCGTGGGTGTCAAGGTTGACATGGTTAGCGATGGCCATACCACGGTCGTTCATACACAGCTGTTCCACGGTGAAGAAGCCCGTGTCAAAGGAGGAAGGGGGTGGCTGGGTATTGGTCACGCCACCGGTTGTGTTAATCCAGAACTGGGATGCAGGGTTCAGACTAACGGTGATTTGTACCTGTTGTGCCAAAGTGTCCGCAGGGAGAGGGACAGAAAGACCGTCGGCGCTGGGGAAGCACCAGACGGGAATAACAACATAGCCATACACAGGGGTTCCGTTGTTGGAAAAATCAAGGAACTCCTGAGCCGTTGCCAGCTGAGATCCGCCAAGATCCAGAAGAGCCTGAGCCTGGGTTTGTGTGCGCACCATGCGCAAGTTGGCGGCAAGGAGTTGCGCACCAGTCAAAAAGTCGTTGACTGGATCCCTATGCTTTCACATAGGGGCGGACTATTTCTTCTGCGATCATTTGGATTTGTCAGATCCATCACGCACAATACCGTATAGCCTCTCAGGTTCATCGTTGTCTAACATAGCGACATTACGATGCTTCCACGGTCGTTATCCAATCCTATTCGTTATTACACCTTATCCGTCATTACCGGAGGTCTCCTTTTGCCTTTCGGCTTAGGATTGTAGAATAGGCTCTAAGGAACTTCGACCTATGGTGTTAATTCACCCAGATATTTGAGCTAATGCTTTATCACATTAACAGCAGCACTTATTTACTGCGAGGACCCCCCAATACGCCACGAAATCTGTTGGATAGCGTCATAGCACCAAGATCTGGGGAGGGAGTTTTCACCGACCTGTGAACGAATGGCGGCGTTGTTGCCGTTGTAGCCGAGGGCGACGACTACATGTTTGAGACCATTTCCGGGGGGGATAATGAAAGTGGAAGAACCTGAGGAGAGATTCGTCAGATTCTGGCTGAATCGGGTGTTGTATTCCACGGAGATGGATTCAACTTTGCAGTTGTCAGGATCGGTGTAGTAGAGGTCCTCCCGCTTTCCAAGATCCGTAAAAGCGCCAGCGTGAGAGTCGGCCATTTTATATTTATACATTTGAAATTAAAATCAAATGTATAGACAGAAAAATGGAATCAGCGATGCCTAAACCTCTTCCATCTGCGGTGTCTGGATTTCGTGCCGGAGCGATGGCCAAGGATACGGTGAAGTATCCACATTTACCAAAATCGGTGGCAGTCAAGGCAGTTCACACAACCTATCCTTCTTTGGCTTCGTCGGGGAAGGCTCCGGCCACTAAGATTCCTGCCGGGATGACCCGTCCCATTTTGACGAAGATGGGTGGACATCCCGAGGATACGGCTTCTAGGTTGCCAGCTACCGGAAGTGGTATTGGAAATTAACGCTTTTCAGCATCTAATTCTTCTATCCTGGTTTGAAAGTATTCCCGAATCTTATTCCTAGTTGGTTTGTTTTCAACTAGCATTTGGATTCCAGCATCGGCCAGGTGTAATTTATGTTTCCGGGCTTCTTCTTTGGATGGTCGGCCCTTCTTTTTTGGTTCTTCGGGTGTTATGATGGTATTGGTAGATGTGCCGTGTTTCATAGCAGAATAAGCCGACGGTTTTGCCTGATTTGTTGGAGGAGGTGGTGCTGCATTATGAACTATTTCCCGTATATTAAATCTGGACATATCTAATAGGGGATGTCAATAGAAGCAAAGAAGTTTGAACTGGTTTTACCTTCGGATGGTAATGGGGTTTCCGTAATATTGTGCGGCGCATCACGAAGCGGTAAGACGACGATGATGAAGCATTTGTATAAGGAATATTTTTCAAAATGTATCACGGTAATGTTTTCTATGAACAAACACGCCAATA
>JGI24890J29729_1001070_pt1 | contig 13532 bp, 30 predicted proteins | sample FreactcultureFD7_FD_29729 | JGI IMG/M metagenome (IMG submission 29729)
CTGGTGGCTTGTTTTGATAACGGATCAACATTTGGGCTTCCATCCCCGTTCCTTCCTTTACCGCTTCCGGCATAACTATCACCAAGATTGAGCCAAAGCGTACCATCATCTCGCAAGACACGCTTTACTTCGCGAAATACTGCCACCATTTCGGCAACAAATGCTTCAGGTGTTTGTTCCCAACCAATTTGGTCGTCCATTCCATAATCCCGCAAACCAAAGTATGGCGGAGATGTTACGCACGTATGCACTGACTGATCTGGCATTTCTCGCAAAAGATTGCGGCAATCACCTATTAGAATGTTTACTTTATTTAACATCACTCACCCTCCTTCAGTGCGGTCTGCGCCTGTTCCCATTCATTCACTTCATCAAGTGTACCGCATACAAACTTCGTAATCCTCATCCCGCAATTACCACAGTACCAAGGCACACCGAAAGCTTCCAATGCCTTCTGATCCATTGGCGGCGACAACCAGCCGCACCGTTCATGTGAAATGATCATGTATTTCATCACTCACCCTCCCTCATTCCAATATCAGACCATGTTAACCCTTCATCAATGTAACCATCCGCCAAATTTTCCATCTTTTTCAATTCTTCCCGAAGACGGATATTCTCTTTCATTAGATCAAGAAACGATGCTTCTACCCCCCGCAGCCGTTCAATTTCAGTGGCGGCTTTAATCATCGTTTCCATATAACCGCTGATCGTGTTTTCATAAATTTGACGAGGAAAGTCTGTTTTGTTTCCATTACGAATAAGTTTTGCAGTTTGATCCCATGACTTCATGGCATCGCCATTCCAATCTCGTATGTCTGCAATTGTTGCTTTTAATTCTTCAACAATATCCATCACTCAACCTCCTTCAGTGCGGCTAATGCAATATCCTGAATGCTTACTCTGCGCGGCAAACCACGAATCTGTGGGCGATCTAGATATTCAATTTGTTTCAATGCCTTCTGCAACCGTTCAATCTCATTAGCCATATCCTGTCTTTGTGTGACAAGATCATTAACGGTCTTAACACTTCGTTGGTACGATTTAATTAGTTCTTCCCGCAGCCTCTCAATCTCTTTGTCTTGCTTCTCAAGCACTCGTTCTAACTCTTTAATAACCTCATCTTGTGACCAATCTTTTGCCATCACTCTTTTTCCTCCGCCAAAGGACCGATATTGTAAGTTGTTTCATCCATTAACTTATTGACCTTGTGCAGCATCCTGTAAATAAAACCAACTGTTTCCAAATGGTCAAAATATCCTGCCGTTATATGGGCAGATGTTTCATCAGCCAGTTTGGCCGCGATAATAACAGCGCGAACTTTTCCATTTTTTGCCGCCTCGCAAAGGTCTTCTAATGTTTTTACAACCTCTTGATCTGGCGCGGCCTTCCCAATCTTTACAACGTCCATTATCGCATCCTAAACCCTGCCGACAGAACAAACATAAACCATAGCGCCTCTGCATGGTTGTCGATGAAATCCAAAATTCTCATCCACACGTCGTGATCCATCATCCCACCTCTTCCAATGTGTCACGAGCTGTGTCACGCATCTCTTTCCAGAGATCGTATATATTACCGCCTTCGCATCCTGCTATCCAATGCAAGGCTGCTTTCATGCTTTCGTTGCTTCTCTGCATTGGCTTCACCCATGACAGAACATTATCCAACTGTCGTTCAAGCTCTGACACCTGTTCGCGGAGGGCTATAACGTGATCCATCGTCACTGTGTCACAGTGACGATCTGTTGAAGCGTATGGCCCAAGCCATCTAATTTCAGAGGATGCTTTTTTAGACCGATAGCCTGTCACCTCAACCCCCCGCAAATATAAATTTGGATATTAGAATTACGGCAATTATGCCCACACCTATTCCTAGAACACCCCCGAAGACTGAGAGGAAGATTTCAGTGAAGATGTCCCACGCTTTTTTCTTTTCCATGTCACTCTCCCATCGGAATGATGGATTTGGGGTCGATGCAAACGAAGCTTTTTGCGGCAGCGGCTGATTTGTATTCGAACATCACCCCACCCTTTTCCAGACACTTCTTGTTGAACCGTTCTATGCGTTCATCTTGGATGACAAACAACACAATCATTGAAGCGATGATCCCGAAAAACAAAAAGAAGATTCCAATTCCAAAGTAGTCAAGAACAAGGTCCCCAATGTTACGACGCGCACTCACCATGATGGCACCCATTGTTTGATCGGCATGACATCATGCCTGCGAAGAGCATTACTCAGGGCCATCCGTGTCACGCCCATCTCTTTCGCTGCTGCTGTTAGTGACATGCCCTTCATGAGTAGCTTTAAGGCTTCTGCTAATCGGTCCTCGGTCCACGGCTGTGGCTCAGTCTGTTTACGTTCCTTGGTCATCGGTCTTTGCCTTCTTTGGTCATCGGTCTTTGCCTTCTTTGGTTTCTGTATCTTAAAGTAATAGTCACATACGGTCGGCCCCTTTGACGACAATATGCTCATACCAGCGATTGCCATCTTCGTTCTCCCACAGCGCCCAGACGTCATTGCCGTCCTTCTCGTACCTGACTAACATCATGGTCTTCCCCTTCTTTTAACAACAACACATTTATCTAACACCGATACGTCATCTGGCAGGCCATAATACACTTCCCAGCTTGGCAATTTAGCCCGATAAAGCTTAGCCCAAACGAAGCAATAATCATGGACGGTATGCATGCCACCGATCACGCGCATTTTCATTTATCCCAACTGAATTTTGGCAAGGTCACTTTTGGCTTCACGGAAGCCAGTTCCTTACGGATGCTGGCCTCATGCTTGGCTTGGTTTGAAGTCACCAGCCGCACTCGACCGTTCGGGTCCAACCCGCTCGATCCCTGTGGCCCATCGACGTTCTTGCCGCCATGCCGCTTTTTGCTTGGCCTCATTGCCTTGTCTCCCCATCACCCATGTTATGCGCAATGCATCCCGCAAGCGCGTCATGCATTTCATTCCGTGATAGGCCGTAGCCCACGCAAAGCATGACAGTTACATTAAACAGCGCAGACATGATCGCCGATCCGACTATCCGCTGCTTGCCGTCTTCGATGTTGTCATCGTGGAAGCCCGTGAGGGCTTCCTGCAGTTCAATGACGCAATGCCGTGACAGATCGGCAACTTTGAGAAGATCGTCAGGATCAATCCGCGTCATATTGAGCATCCACGGCGCTTGCAAAGATTGACTTTGCATCTTCCTTCGAAAAGTTAGAGGTCTGCAATGCTGCAATGTGAATAAAACAGGTTGCAGCCAGCACGGCTTGGCTGACTTCGGCAAAGTTTTTTGGTGTTGTTGCCAGCATAGCCTTGACGATTGGCTTTCTGATATCGGCAACAAGTTGGGCTGTGATGTCTACGAGTTCGCTATTGTCCATTTCGAAGTTTCCTTTTGATGAGTGATTTAAGGTTCTGAATTGATCTTGGATCGCTGGGTGACTTTGGGAAGACTACCGTGATCACCCTGTCTTGGAAGGCACACCGCGCCTTCCAGTGGTTGTTTGATTCCAGTGATATGACCCGCCCACCGGCACTTTGGATCATCAGCTTTAAAGCCCGTTCACTGAACTGCATCACATATACAGGCTGTGATCTATCGCCTTCTCCGCTGGACCGTGATGCAGGACGTTTGGGTCATTGACGTGGCTAAACGGATAACGGCGCATCTCGACAATGTCGTAGTCCTCGTCACGCGTTTGCTTCAGGAAGTTGACGTGAAACCGAGCCGCCATAAATGATTCGGTCGTGGTCACGATGTGGTCGATGCTCTTGCCTGCCGGTACGATGTAAAACATTTATTATATCTCCATTTAGTGAGGGGTGGGGACCGAAGCCCCCGTTAATTACATGCCAACCAAGCTAAGCGGTGGGCGACCCATTGAGACGCTATTGGCGCGAGTGTGCATCATGCATGCCTTGCCAATCAGCCTGTTATCTTCACGGGAAAGCAGAGCACCCGCCATTGGGTGTTTTGCGTCGTAACGATATATTTTGGTGACGTTTTCAAGCGTTGGGTTGGCTCTGAATGCGTTAAGCAGCTTGATCATTTTTCATCTCCATCTAGAGGCCACTGTGGCCTGCCCGATTTTTATCTCACGAATCACAAACCGTGTCAAACATATTTTTATACATCTCTTCGACAGTCCATTCGTCCTCGAACTCGCCGATCCCATCTGGGTCCACCAGAACACCATTAGGGAATGTAAGCGCCAAGCGTTTATGCCTTTCCTTCCTATGCTGGCGGCGGTAGGCTTGATAGGCTTCCTGCTCTGTTAGCCCGTGGTCCTCGCCAATTAAACGGTACGTGCGGCCCTCGTAGACCCTTTGGATATAGATTTGCTGGTCAGTCATATCCATGCCCTCCTCGGCATTGCATTATGGCGCACCAGAGCGTTCGTCAGAGCCATGCGGCTAATCCCCATAACCGATGCCGCTTTCGTCAGCGATAACCCCCTGAACAGTAAGTCCTGCGCTTCCTTGATCCTCTCCGGCGTCCACCGACCGGCGTGTTGCCCTATTGCTCTCATTCTTCTTCCTTTCCCTCATTTTCATAAGAAATGCGTCTTGCTCGGTTTGCGATTTGATATGCTTGATCCGCACCCTGCAGCGGGGGTCTTTGTAATTGAACATCCGCTGATATGGGCTAAACTCAAGCTTCATGCCAATGCCACCCATTACCGAGCTATCCCGCAATAGCCGTGGGTTGTGCTGTATTCTGCATATTCTTTTAATCCATCAGATCGGATTTTTTCTTCTCTTTGCATTGCCCACCGCCAAGCCATGCAGTTTGGGCCAAGGCATGATTTATGCGCAATATGAGGATTACCGGCCATTGATAACGGACACCCTATCTCTCTAGCCTCTGCAGGCGTCTTGTAATGATCACTCACCTTTACCCTCCTCATCTTTGTGGAATGTCTTCTTGAACATGACCCGTGCCGCCTTGTGATAGATCACAATACCTTCGGGGTTTCTGAAGCCGGGCGCAATGCTTGATCCGTTTTCCGAAAGCCAATCCATCATGCGACCAACGACACTTTCATCCATCGGTCCACGATACAGCTCTGGCACGACGGTGACGCCATCCGGCAGCTCGACACCCATCCACCGTGTCGTGTTGAACAGGGCAAACATCTTGCGATGCATGCCGTAGCCACGCTGAATACCTTTGCCGAACCATTCGCCGAAGTGGCGACCCTCGCCCAGCGTTGCGACCAATGCGTCCTTGTTGGCGTCAACCCACCTTGCGAAGCCGAAGTTGTCATCATCCGGGGTAATGAACCGATTGCGAGACTGGGCCTTCACAATCCCGTTCTCGATGACAATGGCGGCGTTCGTGCCGTCGATCTTCTCGGTGATAACAATCTCTCGTGACCACCTTGCAATCTTTGGAAAGCCTTCGAAATTCATTGCGCAGCCCCCGCCTCGCTCTTTTCCTCGGCAATCTGGCCGTAGAACGTCATTGCAGCCTGCATACGGGCCGGGCCATCGAGCTGGGACATGATGTTCGCCACGAATGGCGACGTGATATGCATCACGGTGCCGATGGACAGGCCGTCCATAGCCTTAGCCATCGCGTCATAAGCCTTGATGTGTTTCTCTTGGGTCTTCTTTTTCATGTGTTCGTTCAGGTCTAGGGTCATTTCAATACCTCATAAAGTTTGCTTGATTTTTTGCCTGACTGCGTGGGCATGAACTCGCCTGTCCACTTCAGCATCTCGTTATCGACGAAGAACTTAAACAACGTCTTCCACATCTTGGTTTCCGGCGGTGGGCCAACGAAGAGCTGGATCATAATCCTTAGCGATTCTCCGGTTACGGCCACACCAACCATTTCCTTCGCCCAAAGGTCGTACTGCTTTTGAGCCTTCAACAGCCAATCACTCATTAGATACTCACCTGAATGATCTTGCCGCCCTTCACATGCTGCCAATTGACAGCCTTCTCATAGGACGAGAAGCTTTCGTGTTCGCCATAGCCATCACACCACACCCAGATTTCGATGGGCGTTTTGACAGGCTTTTTGATCAGATCAAGGGGATGGTGCTCGTCTTCATTATATCTTCCATTTGGAAACCAGTCGGCATGATGCCAACCCAATGAACTTTTGTATTCACCAAAAATAGGACATGGGCCAAAACCGTTGTTGCGATAAATCCTGACTTCGAACTTATTTATGCTCGTCACATATTCGGTGTCAAGATCGATATCCTCGAAAAGCTCCGGAAAAACCAATTCCCGCTCTTCTTGGGTAGGTGCCTGTTCCTCAACCACAGTTTCAGCCGGTTCGCTTTTTTTGATGATAATCCGCTTTGCAGCATCGACTTCCTTTTTGAACTTGCGAATGCCCACTCTTAATGCATCTGGCGTCATCCCAAATATTGCGGAGATTTCGTCAATGGTCTTCCCTGCGACAATGTGCCTTGCGATCAAGTGAATGAATTTTGTCGTCCAAGTACTTCTAGCCATGTTCAAATCTTTCTATAGCGTTTGATTCTGATCTTCTTTCTAGGGTGAATGCTCTCTTCAACTGTTATGTGGCCCTTATCCACGAGACGCTTTAATCCCTTCTCGATGTCCTCCTTCCTGTAGTTGCGCAACTTGTTTACCAGCACCCCAAACGTTTCACCTTCTTGGTCGATGAGATTGACCAGCCGGGAAAACAACGCGTCCTCTGGCGATTCCTTCTGGCGGTCGTTGCCGATCACAGTCCGCGCTTTGGTCTCAATGTCATTCTTAACCAATGCATAGGCCCAGCGAACATGCTCCACAGTCCGCAGGCCTTCCGGCACGGCAAGGATGAACGACACCTTCGCCACAAGCTCCTTGCCTCGAAGGTACAATGCCTCCAACCCATTACGCTCGGACGCATCTTCAGCAAGGTGGTGCAACGCCTCGCTGGTGCGTTCCAGAAGGGCTGCAGCGTCATCAGTGGATGGCACAGCTACCTTCGCGCCATAGTTCTCGATGCGGCTCTCTGGCAACACGCTAAACGACCCTGCAGAGGCGATCTGCTGCAAAGTTGCCTTCATCCCGTCAGGCATTGGACGCTTCTTGAACCGCTTCTTCTCGTGCGGAACGGACTTCGTCTCGATAAACAGCAGCGACCGGCCAATAAAACCGTTCGTAGCATTCTCGAAGTTGACGGTTGATTCGAAGTTCACATTGGTCGTGAACCCGATCATCGACAGGAACGGGTGGCGGATGCCGCCCTCGATGAACTTGATCGCCTGCTCAATGGAAACCTTGCGGCTTTCAAACACTTTGTTCGGCCCATCTTCGAGCTGGCGTTCAATCTGCCCCATCTCCTGCAGCAGACCCTTGCGGATTTCCTTGCGCACGTCGCCGGAAACCATGAGCGAACTGTTCCCCTTGGAATACACCGACATGATGATGCCGATGATGCCTTCAAGGTAGGTTGCGCCACCCTTGGTCTGGGCTGACTTAATCTTGGTAAACAGATAGCCGATCTCATCGATCAGGTAGAACGTGGGCTGATGCTCGACGAGGTTACGGACCATCTCCTGCTCAGACTTGATCGCGCCGTAAGTGGCAGGCTTCAACCCAACAACTTCCATGATCTCGGCCACGCCGTCGAGGACGCTATCCTTGCCGGTGCCAGATGCGGCGACGCAAAAGGCGATCAGGTTCGACGTCACGCTGCCGATTGGGTCATTATACCTTAGACCTACAAGGTTTCCCATTGCGATCAATGCGCCGCCGACCGAGATCGTCTCGCGCTTGTAGCGAACCTGATCCTCAATCCATGCGGCAACTTCGCCAACAAAGCCCGGCGGACGGCGAAGATCGATGCCAGTCACATTGATTTCGTCTTGTTCAATCTCTTCAACGATCTCATTCGTCGAGAACTCTACGGGCCACTTCCAACCTCCCTCTTCAGCATAATGTACGAGGGTTCCAAGGGTGACGGGGTTGGTTGACTTGCCGAAGCTGTGCCACTTCTTGGCCATGTCTGCTGGATCGTGCTTGCTGGATGTGCTGGACCAAGCCTCCCAGAGGGCGTAGGCCGTGCCAGCGGAAGCATGATGCAGTGCCATACCGATCTTGATCCAGACATCGTAGTCGAGGTCTTTGTTTGTGATGTATGAGAGCATGTCTCCAAGTTCATTGTACGATACATCGACGGTTTTGCTCTCAAAGGTTGCGCGGTAGCGTTCTGGCTTCTTCAGAAGTTCGAGCAGTGATTCGGGTGCAGCGTCGATGTCATTGGGAGAGCCGACGGCGATCTTGTAATGATTGCCGCTGGCATGCAGTGACCCCGGCCCAACCACGAAGCCCGATGACTTAAAATCAATACCTTTGTAGGCGTCCAGATGCTGCGTGAAGGCGATGTTTTCAGGAGCTTTGAAGTACAGGTGCTTCGATCCGCCACCCGATCCCGTCTCGACGATAAGCCCTGCGCCTGTGATTTCCGGAAAGTTCTTGATCAATTGCGCATATGATTCGACGCCGCCATTCCGCGCGTCCACATCGACGACGATCAACCCCTTAACCAACACGCCGTAGCCCGAATCAAAGTGACCGGCACCCTCGGAGTTTTCAAGTTGCTCTTCAGACCACTCCGGCACCGAGGTCCAATTAACGATGTGGGGGTGCTTTCCTGCAGCCTTGCAGTCATGTTTGCCGCAGCCGCATGTCCCTTTATTCGTAATAGGGTACAAGCCGAAAATGCGGTATCCCGCCTCCCAGAAGTCGCGATGGTTCGACATTTTTATTCCTGCTTCCCAAACAAATATTGAGCAAGTTTCTCAAACGTTGCCATCTGAGGATTGCTATTCTTTCCAGACGCGATTGAGCGGATTGTGTTCTCGTGGAGACCCGTGGCAACCGCTACTTTCGCCAGATTTCGATCTTCGAGAGCGCGGCGAATGCGCTCCAAAGGAATGATGCCAAAATCTTGATCGTCCATTTTTTTATTCCTTAATCAACAATGTGGTGTTGACAATGGCACAATGAACTGTCATCTGTCAACACGTTGAAACGAGAGGAGTATGCCAATGGGCATTTTAGATATGGTACAAAAGCCGAGTGACCGGCCTGTAGTAGTCACGCTCTGCGGGGACAGTGGAATGGGTAAAACCACCCTCGCCGCTTCGTTCCCAAAGCCAATCTTCATTCGTGCAGAAGATGGTGTTCAGGCAATCCCAGAAAATATGAAGCCCGATGTTTTTCCCATCATCAATGATGTCGAAGACCTTTGGAACCAGCTCAAGGGATTGATGACCGAGGACCATGGATACAAAACTTTGGTCATCGACAGTATCACTGCACTGGAGCGCTTGTTCATTGCCGATGTTATTGCGAAGGACAACAAGAAGGCAACCAACATTCAGCAAGCAGCCGGTGGCTACGGTGCCGGTCGCGAAGCCGTCGCCATTATGCACCAGCGTCTGCGGAAGGCCGCTGCCATCTTGGCGGACAAGAAAGGTATGCACACAGTGTTTATTGGCCATGTCGAAATCGGCACCGAAAACCCGCCAGATGATGATTCGTTTTCCAAGTATGGTTTGCGTCTTCACGCAAAATCCATGGCACCCTATGTCGATGACGTAGACGTGGTCGGCTTCTTGAAGCTGGAGACGTTCACCAAGGGCGACGGGGATCGCAAGAAGGCGATTTCTGACGGAACCCGTGTTCTGATCACTTACGCCACAGCGGCGAACGTGTCCAAGAACCGGTACAACATCACTGAACCACTGGTCGTAGAGTTGGGCAAGAACCCACTTGAAGACTTTATCCCAGCCCTGAAGGCTGTAGCACCATTGAAGAAGGAAAAGGTAAATGGTTGATTTTTGGAATCTCTCAGACGGCGACGACATCCATAGCACGGGTGGTGAGTTTGAAACAGGCGGCGGTAACTTTGCGCCGATCCCAGACGACACGACGTGCTTGGCTATCATCGAAGACGCAAAGGTCGATCAGGATCGCAACCAGAACAATTTTGTCTCGTTGCGCTGGTCGGTCGTAGCACCTGCCGAATATCGGAACCGCAAGGTCTTCCAGAAGATTTGGTGCTTGGATGATGATCCTCGCAAGCCCGATGCCGAGAAGGCAAAGGACAAGGCAAAGCGGATGCTTTTCGCCATCGACAAGAACGCTGGCGGCATGCTGGTAGCAAGCGGCAAGGCACCGAACGACAATAACCTCGCGAAGGCCTTCACCAATAAGCAGATGCAGATCAGGCTGCAGGTTTATGAAATGAAGGATGACGACGGCAAGCTGATGACCGGCAACTGGATTTCTGCAGTGTCGCCAAAGGTTGGCGGTGCAAAGGCAGCAAAGCCTGCGCCTGCTAAGCACGACGTAGACGACGATATTCCGTTCTAAGGGCTGGAACGGAACGGGGACGGCTGGCGGTGGCCGTCCCCACTTTAACAACACATGGAGATTAAAAATGATTGAAGTTAAGAGAAAGCGCGGACGTCCTGCGAAGGAAAAATCTTTAGTAGAGAAGCTTCGCTTAGATCCCAAGAAATTTGCTGTTGATGCAAAAAGTCATGCTGAAGACGTAAAATCTAAAAGCTTTGAAATGAGCGTTGCAGCCCTTACGAGGCGCATTGCCAAGCTTGAAGGCGTACTTGAAGATGCCGTGAATGCTGGCCGTGAGCTGCACAAGAAGATCGAAACTCTGTCGAGTGTTCGCCACACTGGATGGCAAGCGCATACTGTTGGTGAAAGCCCAGTCTTTGCAGAAACTGTTGTAGAAGTGCTTCTTCGCAGCGGCGAAAAGAATGGCCCATATGCTGCTGGCAATTTTTTATGGCGCGAATGCGGAAGTGGCACCATCGTAGCGTATAAGGTAGTTTGATGGCTGATAGGTTCACACAGGGTTGGGATGAAGACCGTCATAAGGGTATCAGGTTAGGGACTTTATGGTTTCGTGAATCTGATATAGATGGCGACATTTCGCTGTCTCCCGCTTATGACGATCTTGATGTTCTTTCTAAAATGGACTTATTGCAAGATGTAATTGGTTTGCTGAATAGGGAATACGATTCTCTTTTCGGAGATTTTGAGAAGGTTTATACTAAATAATGGAACAGCGATCCGAGGAATGGTTTAACATTCGAAAGGGCCGGGTGACCGGTTCAGCCGTTGGAGCAATCCTCGGTATCGCCCCGTTCGCCAAGCAGGCGGACATCCTGCGCCGCATGGTACGCGATTGGCACAAGGCACCGAGCGAGTTTGTCGGCAACATTGCAACCCAATGGGGTACAATGAACGAAGCCGGTGCCTTGGTTGAATATGAGATGGTTACGGGAAACACAGTGGAGCTATGCGCCTTTTACCAGTACGAGGATTGGCTTGGGGCCAGTCCCGACGGTCTGGTTGGCGATAAAGGTTTGGTCGAGATCAAATGCCCATTTGGCATTCGGTACAAGAAGCCGCCAATATTCAAGACAGCAGCGATGCAGACGCACTATTACGCGCAGATGCAGATACAGCTCTTTGTCACTGATCGCGAGTGGTGCGACTTCTACCAGTGGACCCCATACGGGGATGCGCTGGAACGTGTCGAGCGCGATGATAAGTTTCTCAACACAGTGCTACCAGTTTTGAAGACCTTTTATGATAAATACATGATGGAACGCGAGTTCCCCAACGCGGAGAAATATTTAGATGGGCAAACGCAGCAACTTCAAGAAGCATAAGCTTGATGCCTACGCCACGCCGGAGGATGCGGTTCTGCCGCTTCTTCAGCATCTGCCAAAGGGTTCTTACTATGCTGAGCCATGTGCCGGTGACGGTGCCTTGATCCGCATCCTGCAGAAGCATGGTCACAAGTGTGTTGCAGCATATGATGTTGAGCCACGGCATAGAGTTGTGAAGCAGGGTGACGCGTCATTTTTGACACGCGAGGACATGAACCGAGCCGATGTGGTCATCACGAACCCGCCATGGGGCCGCGAAGTCATGCACCAGATTATTGAGCGGTCATTCCTCTGGGGGCCAACGTGGTTGCTTTTTGATGCTGATTGGATGCATACCCGGCAGGCCATGCCATATTTGCCGCACTGCAAGAAGATTGTGTCGGTTGGCCGAGTGAAGTGGTTTGGCAATACGGCTGGCAAGGACAATTGCTGCTGGTATTTGTTTGACTTCGAATCACCGGCAGAGACAGTTTTCGTAGGACAATTATGAATACCATTGAACTAACCAAGCCCGAACTAATGGTTGCCGGGCTTGTCGGCAACATGCGCAGTGTATCCTCGCTTGGTCGTTTGACGCAAAACAAACACTCCCCCAATGATTCGGAGTGGCAGATCGATGTCGATGGCGCAGCCGCTGAGATGGCGTTCGCCAAGTGGATGGGTGTCTATTACGAGCCAAGCGTCAACACTTTTAAAGCCCCCGACATAGGCTCCATACAGGTGCGCTCGACGAAGTTAGAGAATGGCAGGCTCATCATCCGCAGCAATGACGTGAAGGACGAGATTGTCGTCCTTGTGATCAACCGGATGCCAACCTACATCATGGCAGGATGGCTGCGCACCAGCGAAGCCAAAAAAGACAAATACCTTTACGACCCGAACGGCAAGAAGGCACCGGCGTGGATGGTTCCACAGTCCGACCTGAACAAGATGGAAGATTTAGATGTTAAGACCCTATCAGCAGAACACGCACGACCAGATCATCCAGTGGGTGAAGAAAACCGCTGAACCGTGCTGCATTGAAGCGGCAACCAGCGCAGGCAAGAGCCACATCATTGCGGCGATTGCAGACACCATTCACCGCATTTCGGGCGGAAAGCACGTCCTTTGCCTTGCCCCCAGCGCAGAGCTTGTCGTGCAAAACAGCGAGAAGTACCGGGCGACCGGAAGCCCATGCTCGATCTTCTCGGCCAGCGCCGGGACTAAGTCGCTTAAGCATCCAGTGGTGTTTGGCACCCCGCTGACGGTGAAGAACCGCATCAAACGTTTCGGCAGTCAATTTGCCATGGTTGTCATCGACGAAGCTCACGGGCTGACGCCGACCATCAAAAAGATTGTCGAAGCCATGCGGGAACAAAACCCAAATCTGCGCGTTGTGGGTATGTCTGCCACGCCGTATCGCATGGGGACGGGTTACATCTTCGGCCAGTGGCCAGATGGCAGGCCGGTTTCTGAACACGAAGCCATTAATCCATATTTTGCAGTTTGCGTGGACCGGATCACAGCGCGTGAACTGATCGATCAAGGCTTCCTGACGGTTCCCGTTTTGGGAACGATCCATGCCGAATCATACCATACCCTCGACATGCAGCTTAACAGTCGGGGCCAGTTCGATGTCGCCGACATGGATCGAGCCTACATCGGGCAGGGCCGCAAGACTTCGGCGATCATTGCAGACGTGGTTGCGCAGGCCAGAGAGCGCCAAGGAGTGATGATCTTTGCCGCTACGGTGCAACATGCCTATGAATGCCTTGAAAGCCTGCCGCGCGGCCTCTCTGCCATTGTGACGGGCGACACGCCAAGTCAGGAACGAGCCAATACCATCGCGCGGTTCAAGGCCAAGGAGATCAA
>JGI24890J29729_1001071_pt1 | contig 13522 bp, 8 predicted proteins | sample FreactcultureFD7_FD_29729 | JGI IMG/M metagenome (IMG submission 29729)
CCAGTTTTGGTGCTTTAAAAAAGGATCAGGGTATTATTCAGGTTTATTAAAAAAAAATTCCGGATTGAGCAGAATCAGGATGGTAAGAGTATCGAAAAGAGTATTTTAAAGAAGATCACAAAGAAAGGCTCTTTGTGTGAACCTTGAAAGGCCTTTAAAAGGGAGACGCTGTCATTCAACACAAGTGTATTTCAATTTACAATAGCATACGCCATGGCAGACGCGATGCAAATGTAAAGTATGATTTCGATCATGAGCATGATCCGGGAAAGCTTCTTCTTATGTTCAACTGACATAGTTCTTTCTGTAAAAGAGTTTTTCAAAACTACTACTGAACTATGCTTTCAATGGTTATAAAATCTTCATAATGTGGGGGCGAATTGTTATTTAAAATGAAAAATCATTCGCATTCAAACGGATGTGTGAATCTGAACATATCACGATTCATTTTTCTTTTTTGATGCCGCATAAACAGATGGTAGAACATTGAATTCATCTTTAAAATACTTGGCGAAATATTTCGGATTATTAAATCCTACCTGATAAGCGATCTCCGCCACGGTCAGCTGGCTTTTATCGAGCAACTGAGCGGCGCGTTGTAAGCGAATGGAGCGGATAAACTCCAACGGAGATTTGCCTGTAAGCGATACAAGTTTTTTGTAGAGATGCACGCGGCTCATGCCTAACTCCTGACTCAAATTCTCAACCGAGAAATCGGCATCCGAGATCCGCTCTTCCACCAGCTTGATGGCGTTGTGAATTAATTTTTCATCCAGCGAGGTAATATTGACATCACTTGCTTTTACTTCGATCTGCCTGCGGAAGTCTTTCTGGAATCCTTCGCGCTGATGGATCAAATTCTTGATTCTTGACTGGAGTATTTCAAAACTGAAAGGCTTGGTTATATAATCATCGGCGCCTGTGTCAAATCCTTCCAGCTTTTGCTCCTCCGATGTGCGGGCCGTCAGAAGAATAACGGGCACGTGTGACAAAATACGATCGTTTTTAATTTTGCGGCAGAGGTCGATGCCATTCATTTCCGGCATCATAACATCGCTCACGATCAGATCCGGAATGTATTGGGCCGCCATTTTCAATCCTTCCTTTCCATTGGCAGCTTCCAGGATTCTGTATTGTGCTTTCAGGTTATCTTTGAGGTAGAAACGAAAATCTTCGTTGTCTTCTACCAGCAACAGAACCGGTTTCTTGTTTTTTCCCGTATCCGGCATTTCTTCTCCGGGCAAAATTACGTCCGGCTCATCCTGCTTATCTTCGGCAGCAACTTCCTGAGTTCTATCCTTCGATATTTCCTGTACGGGAATCAACATAGTGAACACGGTACCGCGATAGGGTTCGCTTTCTACTGTAATCGTTCCGCCATGTGCCTTCACAAATTCTTTCGTAATGGATAGCCCGATACCGCTTCCCTGGTTAACCATGCTGTTGGGAAGATCGTGCTGAAAGAACCGTTCAAAAATCTTATCCTGATTTTCTACCGGTATACCGATCCCGGTGTCGTGTACTTTTATTTCGAGCCATCTCGAATCGGAAGATCGCTTCACCACGCTTACGTTCACGCTGATTTTTCCATGCGCCTGGGTGAACTTGAAGGCATTGGAAAGAAGATTGAATAATATTTTTTCAAGCTTATCCTGGTCAAAGATCGTTTCAAAGGAATCGATGTCCGATTGAAACGAGAATTCAATATTCTTTTTATCGGACAGGTCGGAGAATGAATGCGATGTGTCTTTTATAAACTTTATAATATCCCCCTCCGAAGGATTCAGTTTTACTTCCTGAACTTCCAGTTTACGGAAATCCAATAATTGATTAACCAGGTTCAGAAGCCTCTTGGCATTCCGGTAGATCATTTGGAATTGCGTTTGCTGCACCGGGTCGGTAGTATTTTTTAGAATTTTTTCGATGGGCGTCAATATGAGCGTTAGCGGGGTCCTGAATTCGTGGCTCACGTTCGTGAAGAATTTTATCTTCATCATATCCAGTTCGTGAACCTGTTGGGCCTCCTGCCGTTCCTTGTCTATTTTGTATTTCATACGCTCCCGTTCCAGGATCAACTGGCGGGAAAGAAGAAGTGCACCCAGTATGAGGATAATATAAATAACAAAAGCGATGTTCGTTTTCCAAAATGGTGGAAGAATATGAATTTTCAACATTAAGCCGTCTTCGTTCCAGATACCATCGTTATTGGAAGCTTTCACGATAAACGTATAGTCTCCGGGATCCAGATTTGTATAGGTAACCCTGCGCTGCGTTGCATCGGCAGCGATCCATTCTTTATTAAATCCCTCCAGCTTATACCGGTACTGGCTCTTTTCCGGATGAAAAAAATTCAGGGCGGCAAACTCCAGTGAGAATACATTATCACTGTGTTTCAGCGTAATTTCCTTTGCCTGACCGATTGACTTGGAGAGAATGACATTACCATGAATGCTCTCACCGATCTTCAGGCTTTTATTAAATATCTGAAAATCGGAAAGGATGATCTTCAGTTTGCTGGTGTCTTCCGTGATCTCATCTGCGCGAAACAGATTAAATCCTTTAGCCCCTGCAAAAATCAGTTCGCCACGCGAGGTTTTGCAGGAAGCATCTTCATTAAATTGTTTACCCTGAAGGCCGTCTGACTCGTCATAATTTTTAAATTCGAATGCGTTAATTTTCATACCCTCACCCCTGGTCAATTTAAGACTGGATATTCCATTCGGGGTGCTCATCCAAAGATTTGCATGCTCATCTTCCTGTAATGCAAGGATCGTGTTGTGCGCCAAACCATTTTCCGTGCGATAGGCTTTGAATGAATTCGTTTCTCTATCGTATTGATCCAGCCCCTCTTTCGTGCCGATCCAGATAATACCGCGGCTATCTTCCAGGATAGTGTGGATACTATTATTAATAAGACTCTGTGGATTATTGATATCATTGAGATAATGTATAAACCTGCCTGACTGACGTTCATACAGATCGATGCCATAACCGCTTCCGATCCAGATGTTCCCCATTTTATCCTCCCGTATCACAGGCACATAGGCGGAGTGTACGGAGTTCGGATCGGTAACATTATAATGAAGGAAGGAATTTTTGCGGTAATCATAAATGTCTACACCGTTGGAGACGGTGCCGATCCAAAGGTTTTGCTGGGAGTCTTCAAAGATCTCCCATATGCTATCATCGCCAATGCTTTTCGGGTCAGACGGATTGCGCTTAAACCGTGTAAATTTTTTTCCATCATACCGGTTGAGCCCTCCAAAATATGTTCCGATCCACAAATTCCCGGCATGATCGATGCACAGACTTACGATCACGTTATTACTTAAGCTATTGCTATTGAGTGGATCGTTTAGAAATCTTGAAAAGGATTCACTTTTTCTATCGTAATAGATCAGTCCGCCGCCATTTGTCCCGATCCACAGATTTCCTTTATCATCCTCTTCAAAACAGTTGATATCGTCGAATGGCAGGCTGCGCGGATTGGCGGGGTCATGTTTGAAGAGCTGGAATCTTACGCCGTTTTCATGAAAATAATTTACACCCCGCTTAAACGTTCCGGCCCATATGAAACCATCATTGTCTTTATACAATACGCGAATGCTGCTCTCACTGAGTGTTTTCTCATCCTGAGGGTCATGGAGGATGTAACGAACCGTTCCGGTTTTTTTATTCAGCAGGTTAATGCCGCCGTGATCTGTAGCAACCCAGATAAGACCTTTACTATCCTGAACAACTCCGCCGATGATATCCGAATCGAGATTAAACGGTTGAGACCCTTCGTGTATGTGGAGCATCGTATGGGTCGACGACTTGAAATAATATACACCCTTGTTATAATTGACAACGTATATCCACACGTCTCCGTCCGCGTCGGTCGTTACACGGTAATCAAGCGATTCATGGGTATATTTTTTATGGAGGTCATAATTCCGGTAAACCACTTTCAGTGTTTTGGCATCCAGTTTTTCCAGTACTCCGTTTTTGTGGATCAGCCAGAAATTTCCCCCGGGGTCTTCGCTCAGGGATAAAATCTCATTCGATGCCAGCGTCATAGTGTCGGCATCGAGGTGGGTAAGGTTTAAAACCTTTTTGGTACCGGGTGTATAGCGGAATAATCCGGATGTTGCGTGGATAAACCAGAAATTTCCGTTCTTATCTTTTTTGATATCCAGCACGAGGCCATCGGGCATACCATACTTGCGAAGCGTTCTCCTGGGGTTTCGCTGAAATGTTTCCGTGTCAGGATCGTAAATGTTTATTCCGGGATAGGTGCTTACCCAGATTTTCCCATCAGGATCTTCAAACAACTTATTAATGTCGCTGTCGATAAGGGATGTTGAATCCAGCGGATCGTTTCTAAATATTTTAAGATTGTAACCGTTATACCGGTTTAACCCCGACAAGGTACCGATCCACATAAACCCGTGACTGTCTTTTAAAAAGCATTTAGGCTGGTTGTTCGATAATCCCTGGTCAACCCCAAGACGGGTAAACTTGTATTGATCCGGCTGGGCTTCTGCTGCCATGCACATCATCAATAAAAAACATATGCTATAAAGTAATCTGGGTAAATTCATTACGCGCGCACCAGTAATCAGTTTCTTTCAAAAATCTAATTTATGAAATTCCCATTCACCTTTCGCTTTATCTTTTGATAAGAATATAAACTGTAAATACAGGAGAGGTCTATTTGCGTGAACGGTGGCGAACGCGATCCGTTATTTAGTCCGGGAAGTTGCTAACACCATCTTAATTTTATGCTTGGCACTCAGCTGCATAACGTCTACCAGATCCTGCACCGTTAAAGAGTACGGAAGCCTTAATACGACAGTCGGTTCGGACATTCCTTTGCAGGCATCCAGCAAAGCCGACTCCAGGTTTTGAAAGGGAACCGGTTGTTTGTTTATGAAATATTGCTTGTTGGCCGTGACCGTTAACGTTACAGGCTGCTTGGTCATGGACTGTGCTGCCTTGGATTGTGGGAGAAGGATTTTGATAATGTTAGGATTGGTTACTGTTGAAATAATCAAAAAGAACAGTAACAAAAAAAACATAATATCATTCAACGAAGAAGTTGCTACCTCTGCCTGAAAGTGATGTTGACGTTTTAGTTTCATTTGTTCCTTTGTCTTTGTTTACCATTAACCTGATTGAAATTGAATACCGGTTGTTAGGATGCGGGGGCCGTTATAATTCTTAAAAATTCAAAAACATCCCGCTGCAGACCCAATGTAAACCGGTGAATAATCTGCAACAGCAGGTGATAGGCCAGGTAGGCCAGCAAGCCCACGAACAATCCTGAACCGCTGGTGATCATTTTTTCATACAGACCTCCCGCAATGATACCGATACTGATGTTATCCGCTAGTGAAATATTATAAAATATATGAATGATGCCGGTGATGGTTCCGATAAAACCAAGCATTGGTGCGATGCCTGCAATAATGCCCAGGTATCCCAGATTTTTTTCCATTTGAGCGACTTCGATCTCGGCAGCCGATTCCAAAACGGATTCTATGTCTTTGAAAGGCTTGCCTACATAATCCAGACCACTCCGGATGATCTTGCCGGTAGCAGAGCCATCCTGATCGGCGAACATTTTTGCCGCTTTAATATCGCCGGAAAGAAGCGTCTTTCTGATCTGCAACATAAAGTCGTTCCGTTTACGGGTTACCGACCGCATATAGAAATAACGCTCAAAGGCGATATACGTAGCGATGATCAGTAATATTAAGATAGGTATCATGATCGGTCCGCCTTTCAATAATAACTGCGCAAGGGTTAATTCCTGCGGTGGTGCTTCTGTGATCGCTTCTGTGATCTGCAAAAAAATCATAGCTGTCTGTTAACGTTAAGTGAGCCTCGCAAGGCAATTTCCAATCCAAAGATTATTTAAAAACTTCAATTTAATAAATTACTCTTCATCATCTTTTACCAATCCATGACGATATCTCAGCCACGACAATAAAAGCGGTACCGAAGTGATCATGATCATGGCTATAACGAGTATTTCAAGGTAATCTGCTATGGACGGAAAAATATTTCCCAACCAATAACCACTCACGATCATGATCGTTACCCAAATAAGGGCTCCGATAAAGTTGTATAGCACAAATCTATAAAAGTCAATTCTGACAATGCCTGCCAGAATAGGAATAAACGTACGGATCACGGGTAAAAATCTTCCAAAGATAAAGGCAGCCATTCCGTACCGCTTGTAAAAGTCACGCGCCATGTCCAGCCTCCTTTTGCGGAAGAAAAAATTCTCTTTGCGTTTTTTGAAATAATCAGCCATCCAGTGTCCGCTGGCATAGCCGGCTGTTGTTCCCAGTACGGCGGCTACTGTTACCAGGGCAATCAGGGTCACGATGTGAACATTCAGATCTTTTGAACCACAGAGAAGCCCGGCAATAAACAGCAACGAGTCGCCCGGTAAAAAGAAGCCTAAAAACAATCCTGTTTCAGCAAAGATAATGATCAACAAAAACGTTAATCCGCCATACTGAATAAGCGTTTTCGGATTCAGTAAATCCAAAAAATTTTCCAAAGTCAATGATTGAGGTTGATACCAAACATCCTATACACGCTGGGGCTTACCAAAAAGACTTTTTCTTCCGTCAAAAGGCCTCATCCCTGCCTACCGGCAGGCAGGCCAAACCCTTCTCCGTAGGAGAAGGGCTTAAAGTCCTCTCCTTCGGATAGGATTTAGGTGAGGCCATACTTTTTGGTCAGCGCCCTATCCACACATTTTACAAAGCTAACCTAAAATCAATATATTTCACGACCTATAAATGAACAGTCGTGAAACACGTATATCTCTTTAGCGGGCTTGGCGCCGATAAACGGGTTTTTCAATACCTGGATCTGTCGGGATACAACATAACGTACATAGAATGGATAAAGCACCACGAACATGACACAATCGAACAGTATGCAAAAAGATTAACAGACCAGATAACCAGCGAAAAACCCATTCTCATAGGGGTTTCCTTTGGCGGGATGATGGCTCTTGAAGTGGCCAAATTCATGGGTACTGAAAAGATAATTCTGATCTCTTCCGCCAAGAACAGAAATGAAATTCCTTCCTATTTTCATTCATCAGGCAAAACAACGCTGCTGGAAATTATTCCAAACCGGTTTATGGTACAGCCTACCCTTATTCACTATTGGCTTTTTGGAGCAATATCCCGGCACGATAAAAAGTTATTGGATGCGATCATTCGCGATACCGATCCTCGTTTTCTGAAATGGGCACTCAAAAAAATTGCCACGTGGCATAACCGCACCATTCACGCCAACCTGAGACACATTCATGGAAGTACCGATCGGATCTTACCGCATCGTTTTATTTCCTGTGATGCTACCATTGAGGGCGGGGGACACCTCATGATCGTGAACCGGTCGGAAGACGTTAGCCGATGGGTGCGGGCCATACTGGAGTCTTAAAATATTCTTTTTACAGACGTTGCAGTACGTTAGATTTCCATTGTTTTTTCTGTCCAGTTCACGATGTCTTCTTCGTAGTGTGTGATCAGTATGAGTGTACTATTTTTATCAAGATGTAATTGCAGGTATTCGCTCACCAATTTTTTATGTAACGGATCCAAAAACTGAAAGGGTTCATCCAGCAACAGCATTTCTTTTTCTTCCAAAAAACAACTTATTATCAGCATAAGCTGCAGTTGGCCTGATGAAAAAAATCTGACGGGCTTTTCAAGCCATGCCGCTGCGTCGAAGTATTGAACAAGCGTCTCGAACTTTGCTATCATGAATGTCTTATGCAGGCTCCTGATATAATCGTATCCGGAAATATGGATGGCTTTCGGATGAAGGTAACTCACCAACTCGGGTCCCAGATAGTTAATTCTTTTTTTGATATCCCAAATAGATTCTCCCGTACCACGCCGTTTCCCGAACAGATAGATCTCCTGACTGTACGCCATCGGATGATCGGCAAAGATCAGACTGAAAAGTGTCGTTTTACCGGAACCGTTCCTGCCCAGCAAAGCCCAGCGGTCGCCATAACGGATCGTCCAGTTAAATTTGTCAAGGATCACGGTATCACCGTATTGGATCGTAAGATTTTTGATTTCTACAACGGGCTGACGATCCTGCAATGTAGATTCGAAAGGCATCTTATTTTTCGGAACCCCGGTAACGTGATGCACCTGGATAACCGACTGCTCCGCGATTTTAAAATTATCCAGTGTCAGCCTCCTGTTCATAACGGCTGGAATATGATGATGGTGATCGGCCAGGATGATCTGAATGTTGTACTCAACTGAAATAAAATCGATGAAGCGGCTCAAGTCTTCACGGCTTTTACGATCGAGGCCCTCAAAGGGATAATCCAGTAGCAGCATGCGTGGCATTTCGTGCAGAAGACTTTGAATCAGTAATATCTTTTTCAATTGCCCATTTGAAAGCCGGGTGATCTCACGGTCCAGCAGGGTATCGATCGCCAGGCTGGAGGGTATCTCCAGTTCATGAATTTTGTGAATCCCGTCACCGAAAAAATCCCTCACCCTGCGCGTCTCGCCGGTAGCGGCGTAGTAACGTTGCTGGTAGTATAGCTCATTATTACCACTAAAAAGGGAATGAATGGCGTGTGTAGGAATTAACTTTATTTTCTTTTTTTTGTCCCAGTAAAGTTCTTCCCACGTATTGCCTTCTACAAAATCATAGGCAACTTCACCGTGCGACGCATGGATCAATCCTGCAAGAAGTTCCAGCAAAGTGGTTTTCCCGCTTCCGTTTTTACCATCAACAACCCAGTTTTCGCCTGATTCAATCTTCCAATTTAAATACTGAAACAACTTCTGCCCGGATTTTACGACCTGGACGTTCTTCATGTGGATCATGCAGCAAAACTAGTGTAAGATCGCTGTCTAATAAAGACATTTATGTTCATTGGAAACGCATGAAATTTTATTTTTTAACTTATTGATTCACATTCGTTATCAAGTCTTTACCTTTGTTGACAGTTCTAAAAGATGAAAAAAATTTTATTGATCTCCGGTGGCCTCGTGCTGCTGGTTATTCTATCCGTACCCGCCTTATTTTTTATTTACAAGGATAAAATAAGATTGAAAGCCGAGCGGGAAATAAACAAGAATATAAACGGAAGCCTTTCCTTCGAGGACGTAAGCATCAGCATGTTTAAAGATTTCCCGAACATCACATTAACGCTGGAGAATGTTGTCGTGGAAGGTAAAGGTGTCTTCCTCGCCGATACGCTCGCCAGGATAGATGAATTAGACATCGAACTTAAAACTTCTACGCTGATCTCGGGTAACGAGATCGAAGTAAAAAGCACACATCTTCTCCGGCCCTTACTTTATTTTGAGACCCTGAAAAGCGGGTTGGCCAATTATGAGAATATTGTACAAACGGCGCCATCACCAGCGACGGCCGCTGCCGATACTACCGCTCGTATCAATGTGTCGCTCGACCGCATTTCTATTGAAGACGGGGCCATCGTATACGAAGATAAATCGATGGGTCTGTTCGCAGAAATGAAAGGATTGAGCTATACGGGGAAGGGGGATTTTGAAAAAAACATTTTCGATCTGGAGACAAAAACCAAAGTAAAGGAATTTACTCTTGATTACGGAAGCATTCGCTACTGCTCCAAAAAACACGTGTCCATCGATCTGATCATGGAGATGAATTTAAAAGAGAACAAATTCACCTTTAAAGAAAACGACATACGCGTCAATCATTTCAAGTTCAGTGTAGAAGGCACCTTCACTATGTTGCCGGATGCTTATGATATTGATTTGAAATTCAAAACACGGGAAGCCACTTTCAAAACCATCCTGTCGCTAATACCCGGTTTATACATGGACGATTTTAAACAAATCGCCACCGCCGGCGAAATGCAATTCGATGGTTTCGTCAAAGGCAAATACTCCGACACCAGCATCCCTGCATTTCTGACCAATGTAAAGATCAGTGACGCTATGTTCAAGCTTGACTCCCTGCCCGACCCGGTGGAGAATATTCAAATGGACCTTGTGATAAAAAATGAGTACGGCATTGCCGACAGTACGATCATCGACCTCCGGAATTTTCACATGGATATGCGCAAGCATCCGATCCACGGGAGGGTAAAATTGAAAGGGTATCCGCATTACATTGTAGATGCTGATGTTTTCGCGGATCTCGATCTGGCCGAACTGGAGAAGATGTACCCGATCAAAGGAATTGAACTGAAAGGAAAACTGAGCGCCGAGTTACAGGCCAAAGGACAATACATTGCTTCTGTTTTCAGGCACAATGATTCGCTGTACATCAACATGCCCAAACAAATTCCTTCTTTTCATTTTAGCATGAAGCTTGCCGACGGAAAAATAAAATATGACCATCTTCCTACAGCCATCGAAAATATTCAGGTGCATATGACGGCCGACAATACAACAGGGAAGTTGGAGAGCACGGTTCTGGATGTCAAAGGCTTTCATCTCGATATGGGTAAGAATCCCGTGCACGGATATCTTAAAGTTTCCGGTTATACGAATTATGTTATCGATACTGATATCAAAGCCACGATCGATCTGGCCGATCTTGAAAAAATGTATCCGATCGAAAATTTATTAATGAAAGGAGTGCTGGACCTTGATGTAGAAGCCAACGGAATATTCAATCAGACCACGAAGAAATTCCCCATGGTTGATGCCAGGTTTAATCTTACGAATGGTTACCTGAAATCAGGTGATTATCCGGAACCACTGGAGAATATTCACCTGATCACCGAAGCGGTTAACCAAACCGGAAAATTGGCCGGCACAAAAATAACCATCAGCAGACTCACCTATACCCTGGAAGACGAACCCTTTGAAGTGAGCGGCAGTATATCAGATCTGGAGGACTACAATTACGATTTGAAAATCAAGGGCCTGGTCGATCTGGAGAAAATCACGAAAATATATCCGATACCCGGCATGCAACTGAAAGGTGAGATCGACACCGATATCGAAACACGCGGAAAACTTTTGGATGTCGAGAAGGGCCGCTATGATAAGTTGAAGTCAGAAGGCAGCGTCGAAATTAAAAACTTCGAAATGAAAAGCACCGATTTCCCCAAAACGATCCAAATAAGTGACGCCCTTTTTACATTCACGCCGCTTAAGATTGTACTGGAAAGATTTAAAGGAAAATTCGGAAGAAGCAATGTTACCATGACCGGCGACCTGACGGATTACATGGCATTTGTTTCACGGAACGACGATCTCATCACCGGTGATATGAATGTGAAATGTGATACGCTCGATCTGAACGAGTGGTACATTCCCAGTGCACCATCCGCCACCACCAAGACCGTGCAAAAGGCAAATCCTGCTCCTGTTCAGCCAAAAACAGCCTGGAGAGTACCGCCCAACATCAACTTCACGTTCGATTCGGATATCGAGGTTGTTAAGTATCAGGACATGAATATTTCCAATCTTGACGGGGAGATCAAGATAAAGGATGAAGCGCTGACATTGCATGAAACAGGTTTCAATTCCCTGAACGCCAAATTCAATTTAAGTGGTGATTATAATACAAAAGACATCAACCATCCGATCTTTGATTTTGCATTGGATATTAAGGAACTCGACATCAACAAAGCCTACAAGGAAATAAAACTCATACGCGACATGGCCCCTGCTGCGGGCAATACCTACGGTGAACTTTCCATCTCCTACAAATTACAAGGCGAACTGGCGCCCGACATGACGCCCAAAACCGAAACGCTGGTCGGTGGTGGCGAAATACATATTGCCAATGCAAAAATAAACGGCATGAAGATCTTCGAAGAGATCAGCAAGACTGCCAAAAAAGACGATATAAACGACCCGCACCTGAAAGACTTTTCGATGACGACTGAGATACGGGATAACAAAATATTTGTGAAGCCGTTCGATATAAAAATATCCGGATTAAATGCGGAGATCGAGGGGGTAAGTGAAATCAGCGGCGCGATCAGTTATATTGTCAAGATCGAATTGCTTCCGATAGAAAAATTAAGAATACCCTTTCACGTGAGCGGCACATACGATAACCCCAAAGTTGCGATCGGCAAGGGCCACTCCTTGCCGAATTGATTACCGGCTGCATATCTCCTTGTAAGGGCAATACAAACATGCCATGTGATCTTCTGTTTGATCGAACGGCTGTTCAGGGTTGAAAAGATCCTGAACAAGTGATTGAAGATGTTCTTCAAATGCCGGAAGAAGCGGTGTAACGTCGCTCAACAATTCTCTACCTTGTATCAAACCAAACCTAAAATCATTTCCAAACATTTCTTTCCTGTTCAGCAATCCTGTTTGAAGTTGAACAGGCTCTCTGTCATTACGTTTTCTATAAACCCATGCATACATCATGGCCTGAAAAGCTGCTTTGTTGCGTTTGCCTTCACGCACAAAGAGCGATCCGATCGTATCAAATGAATTTTCATCTTTACCGGTCTTGTAATCGATGATGCGCACCAGTCCGTCTTTTCTGTCGATCCGGTCGATCTTGCCCCCCAATACAACCTCCATTGTTTTATCGCGCTGCGGCACGTAAAATTTTGTATTGAAATTATTTTCTTCCAACAATTCAATCATAAAGGGTGCATGCGCTTGATCATGGTCCAGCACTTTCTCTGCGAATTTCTTTACCATTTCTTTCACCACCAGCTGACGTCCTTCATAGTCGAATTTCTTGTCGTTCGTCAGGTGGAAATGATCGCGGAAAGCTCTTTCGATCAGACGGTCCAGTTTTACGGAAAGATTTTTAAAATGTTCTTCACGCACTTCCCAATCACCGGCAGGGGGTCTGATGTCTTTATAAAATAATTCCATTACCCGGTGAAAAATGTTACCGAAGATGCGTGCATCGGCTTCTTCCTCTACCTGATCGGGCTCTTTTATTTCGATCAGGTGGCGGAAGTAAAACTTCAGGCGGCACTCGAGATAGGTGTTTAACGTCGAAGGTGTAAGCGGCTTGCCAAGATAGCGCTCCAGTTTTTCCAGCACATCAGCTCTTTTTTCAATCGTGATCGGATCGGCCTGGCGCAGCAGTACAGGGTTATGCAGTATTTTTCGTGTAATGTCCCATCCTGTTTCGTAGATGATCTGATAAAGATACCGGCTCATCTCACTGGCGCCAAGAACATCGGGCTCTGTATTGTAATAAAGGTCAACATGTTGTGCGCGTTGCAGCAGACGGTAAAAAAGATAGGCATACATGGCATCCTGATGTTCCGACGTTGGCAATCCGTAAGCTCTGCGAATATTGTGTGGCAGATACGAATTTTGCCGGGAGGAGGCAGGCCACAGGCCTTCATTCAATGAAAGCACATTGACGTTTTCAAAATCCAGATTTCGCGTTTCGAGCACGCCCATGATCTGAATACCTTTCAGCGGTTCGCCGTTGAAGGGCACCTTTTCGGAACGAACCACCTGGCGAAACAACCGCTGCTGCATGCGAAGCTCCATCGGCTCGTTCATCACAAGATCCTGAATGGTAGAAATGATCCGGTGAAACTGGA
>JGI24890J29729_1001072_pt1 | contig 13503 bp, 11 predicted proteins | sample FreactcultureFD7_FD_29729 | JGI IMG/M metagenome (IMG submission 29729)
ATTATCTGGGCTGCCCTAATCGTGGTGATTATCGTGTTAGGCTTTATGTCCGTACGGATGATCCAGGATACGAACAAGAATAAAGACACTGGTAATAACTAATCGCTGCATTTTTCAGGGAAGATGACACAAATACAACTTCGTATAGTGTGGACAAATAACCGGCAAATCATTTGCTATCATCGGAAAACATTGAGTAATATGGCTTCCTAAATTCTATTCTACATGAATGTAATGATAAGAGCATTGGCCTTTGCCTGCATCGCGGCAGTTGGAAATGCCATCTTTGTTTTCGGACAAAAGAAATCTATTCCCAATGCAAACCCATTTATTTTTTTAACTTTCTCGTTGGCGTTGTGTGTATTTTATCTTATCATTTCAACACTCTCGTTCTCCGTTGGCGATGTTAAAACATATTTAACCGGCAATTGGAAGGCCATTGCCATCACGGGTACCGGACTTTTTATAACGTACGTCGGATTTTATCTTTTGTATTCCAGATTTGGAGCTTCGTATTACATAATCTATGCAGTGGTGTCGATTATTACCACGGCCATTATTGTAGGCGTTGTTATATTCCGGGAGCCGTTTAATGTTTATTACTTATTATCCATTTTGAGCGCTATCCTGACCATTGCATTGTTCTTCATGGGTCAGCGAAGTGGCAAATGAATTTTTTAGGGATTGGAAATAAGTTTAAAACCAATGACCAGCGGCGCATCGACCTGATGGAGATCTTCTGATCCGTCGCAGGCTTTTACGCTCGTTTTTTGATAGGTGATCTCAAATATTTTTCCGACATAGTCATCATTCGGCTGATAGCCTGAAGAGCTTTCCACGTAGAGGGAATTCCATAATGCCAGCTCTTTATCACCCAGCTTGATCTCAGCCAACCCGAAATCCCCGCATGAAAACCGGATGTGTGGACAGTCGCCTTCACTGGCAGTATTGAATGTACACCGCACTACATTTTTTTCGCGATTGTAAAAGAGCTGTGTGACTATGGCTGTATCACATTTTATTTTTTTACATGAGTTCATTTTTTTGTTCCAGGCGTGACCAGGACGAGAGGAGGTATTTGCCCGGCAGGTCAGGCTACACAATGCTGAGATGATCAATAATATAAGAATGGAATTTTTCATGGATTCGTTTCGATTTTAGCAGGCACTTTACTAAACTTTCAAATTATCATGCCAGATCGAAGAATAAATGATGCGTTTACAGGTGTTTTTTTAAGATTCGGAAATATTTAGGAGGTTCAGAGATCTGTTCTTAAGACACATTCCGTATATTTTGTAACTCCTGCACACATAAACGATCCGTTATAAAGTATGAAACTCACCAATAATCTTAAAGCCCCCGTTTTTAAGCTGAAAGATGTTTACGGAAGAATGATCGACCTGGAAGAATACAGGAGCAAGAAAGTATTTATTGGATTTTTCAGACACGCCGGCTGCCCGTTTTGCAATATCAGGGTTCATGCATTAATGAAAGTACGGGAAGAGTTGAAAGCAAAAGGAATGGAGATGATTTTCTTTTTTGAATCGAAGGATAGCGTTCTGTTACGGAGCACGTTCCACAAAGAGATATCTCCCATACCGCTTATTTCCGATCCGGCTAAAAAAATCTATGATGCGTATGGCCTGGAAAATTCTGTTTATAAATCTACTGTAAGTCATATTACAACATTTGTTCAGACGGCTTTTAAAGCCAACGCCCTTGGTGTACCAATACATTTAATGTCTGGCGGCGAATCAATCACTACGATGCCGGCGGAGTTCCTGATAAAGGAAGACCTGATCATTCAGGACGTTTTTTATTCGGACCGCCTGAACGACCGCATGGATATTCAACGCATCAGAACCTTTGCGGAAACAGGGAAATGACATTCGCCAAGTATGGCTACCGCATCAGGTGCACCCATCCCTTGATTGTTTTGTGCTGTCTCCGGATATCGGAGGAGTAGAAAGTAACCTCGGCCATGTAGTAGTATACAGCCGGCGCTAATTCTGTTCCGTCGTTATCACGCCCATCCCAGTCGACGTAGATGCTATGATTAAAGTTGTCATCATCGTTTCCATGATAGGTGTATACTTCTTTTCCCCAGCGATTGTAAACATGGAAGATCACATTCTGAACAAAGCGGGCACATTTTTTTTGATCGGCTTTGGCAATTCCGTCGCAAAGATAGTACCCTTCTCTTGCCGCATCCGGATACCGTTCGTTGGTGCTGTAAGCGCTGAACTTATCGTTGCAGCCTTCGATAGTGCCCGGTGTAAACACATTGGGTAGTTCGTAGTAAGGACAATTATCAAAACAAACCGCATCACTCAACTCACTCTCATTGCCCGACCGGTCAACGGCCGAGATCTTATAACACCGGGCATAGGAGGTAAGTTTGGTGTCGATGTAAACAGTATCTTCTGTACTGGTCAGAAGAACAAAGTTATCCCCGGCCGTATTGGCCTGGTAAATATTGAAATACCGAACATCGTTACGACAGGCAGGATCATCGATCCGGTTCCAGGAAAGGGTATTGGAGAAAATATTCTGCCCACAGGTGCTGACATCATTTAAGTAATCCAAACAGTCTACCTGACTCAAGGCTATGGGAGTAGCCGGCTTGCAGGGAGGAATGCTGTCACCGGATTCGGTGCAGATGATCTGTGAAAAATTGATCAACGGCTCCTTGATCTTGGGATTTCCATACCCGCCCCGCGTCATGACCCGGTAACAATAGGTCTTGCTGTTATCCAGGGAAATGTTTTGATATTGCCCCTGATCGACATACACAAAACCGTGGGCTGTTACATTGACACTATCGATCAGCACCAGCTGGCTCTCCGTATCGGTCTCACTGCCCCGGTAAATCAAATGACGGGGATAGAGTTGTATCTGGTTGGACCAGGGAACAAACGCACTCCAGTCCAGTTCGATCTTCTGGATCTGCGACTTGGCATCCAGCCGTACCGAAGAGGCTACCGCAGAGGTGTCGACAATCGACAGGCTGGCATCCCGTAAAACCACCGTGTAGTTGTAGGGATTATTTTCGGTGTTAAGACCTGTATCCACAAAGGTTGTATCGGTGCCGCTGAATACGGTATTGGCCGTTGGCGCACCGGCAAAGCCTACACCCCGGTACACATCATAGGTATAGGGAGGAGGAAACTGCGCNGTNTTGATATCGAACGGNTTACGCCACCGNACNGTGATCCNNCCATCGGTCACGTCGGTTTTATCCACCGTTACATTGGTGATGATGGGTGCATCGGAGAGGATGGGGCCGATGCAGGTATCTTTTGAAACATAACTTTCTCCACCCCGGGGCTGTGGAAAGATCGCTACCAACCGGTAACAGTAGGTCGCTCCCCGCGGCAGTCCTTTCCCTCCATTGGTGTCCACGTATTTATCGAACGGAATATTGTTGGCGTCTTTGATGGGAACCTCATCGATGAGGGTGTAGCCCAGGAACGGAGGCATGCCCGTCTCGCAGTTGTCGGGTACAAAATTGACTTTGCCCGTTCGCCGCCAGATCTGCATGGTCTGGGCATTCTGACATTTGTAATCTTCCCACTCCAGGTTGGTGTTGCGTTTGGGCAGGACCAGCTCGGCCTTTTTCCATTTCGGAGCCGGGCCCACCACGGTGATAAACCAGGTCTTGAAAGTTACCAGGTGGGAGCCTGAGGGAGAGTTGTCGGTGATTTTGAAGACCACCTGGTAGGGTTGTTCCTTTACATGTTCACAGGTGGTGTTCCAGGTAAAGTTGAGCTCAAGTGGCTGTGGTGCAAATGCCGGAGGATTGGGTGTGAAGGTGGCCGGTGATTGCGCCGGCGCCAGGTTCAAAATTTCGGAGAAGACCTCTATCTTGACGGGATCATTATCAGGGTCAATGCCCAGTATCCTGGCCTTCAGAATCGTTCCGGCTTCAACACAAGTGTCCTTGGGGATGATCAGGTCAGGCCTTTTGTTTTCACAGTCATCAATAATGATCTGCATGTCCCGTCGCACATAGCCCATCTTGATCCAATCACCATCAATCTTTCTCCATTCCCTGACAATGAAAGCGATGTTATATTCTCCGACCGCACCGGGCGAATCCCAGGTTATGGTGCCATGCGAGTCTATCGTAAAGAAAGGAGGTCCTGTGCCATCTTCCTTTGCCGTATTGTAGTTCGTGTAAAATTTCTTGTCGGCTGGGTCTTTGTAATTCTTTACAGTAAGGTTGTGATCCTGAAAAGGGATGACTAATTCGTATGAGAGGCTGTCTCCATCCGGATCGAAAGCACTTGGATTGTGAGTCCATGTTGCTCCCACACATCCCCGGTCGATAGGCGGAGCAGAAAGTTGTGGTGAATTATCACATCCCAGAAAAGGATCGATGAAAATGAGCGTCTCGATATAAAATTCCGTATCTCCGGAGTCATCCATATTTAAAACTCCTCTGTTCCGGTCGGGTTCCCGGTAGCTTATTAGATACTGTCCATTACCTGCATATTCGTGCGTCGTTGTAAATTCTGCCGTGCCGACGCTTCCATCAGGCGCGAGGTCGGTGGGAACATTGGGAATAACGGGGAATACTATAGTTCCTGATCTGTCTCCAAAATCCAGAATGCCGTCGCCACCAAACAACACAGTTGATTTTGTATTGGTAAAGACACGTATCGTTATTTTGAAGGTCCGGCCCGTACATCCGATACGCTCTGCAATGATTTCGCCGGCGCGCAAATGAGTAGCAAGTGTATCGGCAGGATATAGAATAGTCAAAAATGCAATTGCCCCCATTATTCTTTTATTAAAAATTGTGGTGGAATTATAAAGATGAGAGATTAATGAGCAGGCGGAATGCATATATTCGGGTCTTAGGGATTTGAAACTTCAACGCATTGTTTGCTGGTTTATTCTGTCAGAAAAAGATTTTTATAATCTATTTATTGCAACCTGCATGTGACAAGAGCGGCTTTTGTACAATAAATTGCAGTTTTATCCGACCTTGTCAATAGCTTCTTTTGAAGATACCATTGCTAAAAGATTATGATACGACCAAAAGCGTTTGGAAAACTTCCCAAGGGTAAACGCCTGGAACGGATTGAACAATCTCCTAACTATCGTGATGGAGGGTTTCAGAATATTTTGAAAACAGAAATGAAGGCCGACGGGGTTTCATATTTCACGATGATGAGGAAGTTTTTTGGTAAGGGTGTTGATCGTGCTCCATCGAGGGCGTTGCCTTCCATAAAAACGAACCTTCAATTATGGACTCAGAAACCCGTGATCGTTTGGTTCGGCCATTCGTCTTATTTGATTCAAATCAACGGCAAAAACATTTTAGTAGATCCCGTTTTTAGTGAACGCACTTCGCCCGTACAATATGCAGGTACAAAAGCCTATTCTGGGTCCATGGCATACATGGCAGAAGATATGCCGGATATTGATGTATTGATCATCACGCACGATCATTATGATCACCTCGATTATCAAAGTATTCTAAAATTAAAATCGCGCACAAAACTATTTTGCACTTCATTGGGCGTAGGATCCCACCTGGAGTATTGGGGAGTGGAAGCGAAAGATATTGTCGAATTTGACTGGTGGGATAGCCATATTATTTTACCGGAAATAGAATTGATCGCTGCGCCTGCAAGGCATTTTTCAGGCCGGGGCTTCGTCCGTAATAAAACGCTATGGTCCTCCTTTATCCTTAAATCAAAAGAATACAGAATTTTCATTGGAGGTGATTCGGGTTACGATCCTTCTTTTAAAACCATCGGCGAAAAATACGGACCCTTTGATATTGTTATTTTGGAGGACGGACAGTATGATGTTATGTGGCCGTTCATTCATATGATGCCCGAAGAAGTTGTGCAAGCTGCCATCGACCTGAAAGGAAAAGTGTTGTTACCGGTACACTGGAGTAAATACACACTTGCCCTGCATCCATGGAACGAACCGGTAAAAAGAGTGAGAAAAAAAGCAGCCGAGCTAAATGTCAACGTTACAACGCCAATGATAGGAGAGAAGATCGAGATTGATCAGGTGTATCCCGCATCAAACTGGTATAATCACGTAACAAGGGAGTGATTGAACAAAAATAAAATTCACAGCATGGATAATAGTGAATGCTTTTTAAGGAAGCTAGAATGTAACAATAAACGTAGAGCCTTTTCCCTCTTTGCTTTCAACGGCAATATGGCCGCCGAGTGTTTCAATTTGAGTTTTCGTCATGAATAGGCCGACTCCTCTTGCTTCACTGTTCTCATGAAAGGTCTTACGAAATCCGAAGATCTTTTCACCGTGACGATCCAGGTCAATCCCTAATCCATTATCGGCTACGTGTAACATCTTCTTATCATTTTTGGTGAAAGTAGTTACCTGAATTTGGGGCAGTCGCTCGGGCGACCGATACTTCAGTGCATTGCTGATGAGGTTGAGCAGTATGCTTTCCAAATAAGTTTTGGAGTAGTGTATGTCGGGGCAGTCTTTGAAATCATACTTCAGGGATGCATTGCATTTGATGATCTCTCCTTCCAGGTCGTGTCTCACCCGGCCGAAAACATCTTCAAACTTTAATATATTTTTTTCTGTGTGACCTTCTTCACGCACATGGAGTGTCTCCAGAAGATCGTTCAGCGTAATGCGAAGGTTGGAGGAGGTGTTTTTTAGTTTCTCAAAGATCAATGCATATTCTTCCTTTGAACTGTGCTCGTTGACCAATGATATCAATGCCTGAATATTACCCACAGGCGACCGCAGATTATGCGAAATGATGTGGGCAAATTCATTTAGCTGATGGTTTTGTTTCTGAAGCACTGCCGAGGCCCTTTCAAGATTTTTTTTGGAGATTAATAACTCCTCTTCAAATTTTTTACGCTCCGTTATATCGATGGCCGAAGCGTATATCAATTTTCTTTTCGCGTCGGAAGCAGAACTCCAGAGAAACCATTTATAGGATCCATCTTTGCAACGGTAACGATTTTCAAAAGTGTGTAAGTGATTCCCGTCGGCTATGTGCCGGATGGCTTTTTTTGTCGATTCAATATCGTCTTCATGAATAAATTCGAAGATCATTTTGGAAAGCATCTCATGTTCAGTCCACCCCAGGAGTCTAAACCACATTGGATTCAGGCGTTTGAAGTAACCGTCAAAACCTGCGATGACGCTCAGGCTTACTGAATTATTGAAGATGCGATAATTTTCTTCCGCAACAATTTGTAATTTTTCTTCGGCCAGCCGCTGCGCCGTGATGTCATTGATAAATCCTTCAATGAAGAGCAGCGAGTCGTCCTGGTAAACTCCTGTGCCCACTTCCTCGACCCATTTCCATTCACCGGATTTTGTAGCCAGCCGGTACGTTATTTTAAAGCTCTCTTCCTTTGATAGGGCGTTTTCTATTTCTTCAAAAATTTGCGGGGCATCTTCCGGATGATAGAGTTGAAGAAAACTTATTTCTCCTGAGATAAATTGTTGCGATGTATAACCTGTCAGCTCCTCTACTTTGGTGTTCAGGTAGAGCATCGAGTTCGTTGCGTTATTGTTGCACAAGTAGATCACCCCCGGGATATTTTCCGCCAACGCACGGAATTTATCCTCCTGAACATATTTTTTAGATAATGGAACGTTCTCCAAGGGGGTTATAGGCTAGTTTCTTGAGTACTCATCAACACATTTACCAAAAATCAGAAAAAAAAACGTGCGGAAAAACTCAAAATCGACGGATGTAATAAAAACCACGACTTTTATGGTATCAAAGAATGAAACTAGAAACCGCGTTGTCGTTTGGCTTCAAAAACAATGACGGCTGCCGCTGTCGATACATTCATGGAATCTATTTTTCCCTGCATCGGAATGATAATATTCGCGTCTGAATGGTTTGTCCATTGCTCCGACAAGCCAGTCGATTCGGTGCCCATTACAATGGCCGAAGGTAGTTTAAAATCGATTTGGTTATACGGCTTGGCGGCTTGTAAGGATGTGCAGTAAATGTTAATCGTATGTTGTTTTAACCATTTCAATGTTTCTTCCGAAGAAGCTGCGGCGATCTGTTGGGTAAACACACAGCCAACACTGGAGCGGATTACGTTTGGATTATAGAAATCAGTATGGGTATCACAGATAATCACCGCATCGACTGCCGCAGCATCGGCGGTGCGCAGCAAGGCTCCCAGGTTGCCCGGTTTTTCGACCGCTTCCAGGATAAGCAATAAAGGATTTTTACTCAGGTTGATAGCGCTGAGCTCGTGTTGTCGCCGTTCCGCCAATGCCAGAATTCCGCCGGTGCTTTCCCGGTAGGCGATCTTTTCAAAAAGCATCCGCTGAACGGGAAGTAGAAGATTTTCATTTTTGACGAGTTTTAATAATGCTCCTACTTCGATGATATCCGGACAAAAGAAAACACTGTTGATCTTATATCCGCCTTCTATGGCCAGCGATAATTCCTTGATGCCTTCGATGATGAAAAGATTTTGTTTCTTCCGTTCCCGCGCTTTCTCCAGTGCCAGAATGTTTTTGATCTTCGGATTTTGGGCGCTGGTGATGATGGGATGCATGGTTTTAGTTTGAAGTTTGAAATTTAAAGTTTGAAGGATGATAACTAAATCTAAATCGAATTTAGAATGTTGAGAATAGTGAACATTTAGTAATTTAAGCTGAACTTTGATGTCAAATTTATAAAACCCAGAAGATAAATTTAAACTTCAAACTTCAAACTTTAAATTTTAAACTACTTTGGAAATAAAGCTGTACCATCCATCTTCCTGGCAAGATTATGAACTGATCGATTCGGGCGATGGTGAGAAACTGGAACGCTTCGGGAAATTTACGTTGATCCGTCCGGAGCCACAGGCTATCTGGAATAAAGTACTGGATGATGAGGAATGGAAACGATTAGCGCATACGCGTTTTGACCGCGAACAAAAAGATAAGTTTCGTTTTACGGATGATGTGAACGGAGGGTGGTCTAAGAATTCAAAAGTTCCGGAAAGCTGGAATGTTCAGTATCAATATCAAAACCTGAAGATCACGCTGCGTCTTGCGTTAACGAATTTCGGTCACGTTGGGATCTTTCCCGAACAGGGTAACAACTGGAATTTTATTTATGATACAGTTAAAAGCTGGAAGACGGAAAAGCCTCGCGTGTTGAATTTGTTTGCTTACACGGGCGCGGCTTCGATCGTTGCCAAAGCTGCCGGTGCAGACGTTACACACGTCGACGCTTCACGGCCCGGACTGAATTGGGCGAATCAGAACATGCAACTGAATGATCTTTCAGACATTCGTTGGGTGTATGAAGATGCTTTAAAATTTGTGAAGCGTGAAGTAAAACGCGGCAACGCCTACAACGGAATCATTATGGATCCTCCGCCCTATGGGCGTGGCCCCGACGGAGAAAAATGGACGTTACAGGAAAAGTTAAACGAGCTGATCCAGCTATCAAGTCAGCTACTGGAAAAGAAGAATTCATTTTTTATTTTAAGTATGTACGCTGTTGGCCTTTCGCCGTTAATCGGACTGAACGTTGTGAAAACATACTTTGATGTCGAACCTGAAGTGGGCGAGTTTTTTTTGAAATCCAAGCATAAAAACGATTTGCCCATGGGAACATTTTTACGCTTTAACCTGTAAAGCAAAGAGAATTTCTCTTAAAATTTTAGTAAATTTGACTATGCAGCAGTCCATCAAAACTCCACCCAGAACAATCATGGAAGTATTTCAAATGCTTCCGGAGGGTACGTTGGCTGAACTGATCAACGGCTCAATTTATATGTCTCCAGCACCCTCTACAGAACATCAGCGAATCATACGTGAACTTGCTTTTATATTATCATCGTTTGTTAAACAAAAAAAAATAGGGGAAATTTTCTTCGCTCCCTATGATATTTACCTCGATGAGCATTCGAACGCTGTACAGCCCGATATTATTTTTATTGGTACGAGAAATAAGGATATTATAAAAAAACAGAATGTTCAGGGAGTTCCGGATATGCTGATAGAGATTTTATCTCTTGGAAACTCCAATCATGATTTAATTCTAAAAAAAGAGCTTTATCAAAAATTTGGTGTCCAGGAATATTGGATAATCAATCCCGAAACAAGAGAGACATCCGGATTTACGCTGAAGGATGGGAAATATATCTCCATTGGTCAGTTTTCAGGTAAAATATTATCCACGCTATTAAATTCAGACTTTAGCTTCTGAGACCGGTTGAATCTTATCGATTCGGCAATTCCGCTTAGTGAATATCAACTTTTAGAGACCTTTCCGTTAATTTTCAAATGGAGGTCGGCAAATCCTTAAATAAACCTTATCTTTGCGCCCTTAATTATGTCAAATCAAGGAATTAAGCGGATTTAGAAGGATTTATGGAAGCTAGTAAGATCAGAAACATTGCCATTATTGCCCACGTTGACCACGGTAAAACAACCCTGGTAGATAAACTTTTACACGCCGGTCACCTTTTTAAAGACCACGAGAATCCCGGCGAGTTGATCATGGACAGCAATGATTTGGAGCGTGAGCGCGGTATTACCATTCTCGCCAAGAATGTATCGGTTCATTACAAAGACTATAAGATCAACATTATCGATACTCCCGGCCACAGTGATTTTGGCGGTGAAGTAGAACGCGTATTGAACATGGCCGATGGTTGTTTATTGTTGGTAGATGCTTTCGAAGGCCCCATGCCTCAAACCCGTTTTGTTTTGCAAAAAGCTTTACAATTAGGATTAAAACCGATCGTGGTCATCAATAAAGTTGATAAGCAGAACTGTACACCGGATGAAGTGCATGAACAGGTATTCGAGCTTATGTTTTCGTTGGATGCCTCTGAGGATCAATTGAATTTTCCGACTTTTTACGGTTCAGCCAAGCAAGGTTGGATGAGTTCCGACTGGAAAAAACCAACCCAGGATATTACTGCACTGATCGAAGGTGTTATCGAATATATTCCCGAACCTAAAGTTGATCAGGGACCGACACAACTCATGATCACATCGCTGGAATACTCCTCTTACATCGGACGCGTTGCTATTGGAAGAGTTCAACGAGGCACTGTAAAACCCGGACAACCAATAGCCCTTGTTAAACGCGACGGGACGATTGTTAAGACCCGTATTAAAGAAGTTTATGTATTTGAAGGGTTCGATAAAAAGAAGGTAGAGGAAGTTAGGGCAGGAGAGATCTGTGCATTAGTAGGGTTGGAAGGTTTTGAAATCGGCGATACGGTTACGGATGTCGACAGACCAGAGCCGTTAAAAGCAATTGCCATTGACGAACCGACCATGAGCATGCTCTTTACCATTAACAACTCACCTTTCTATGCGAAGGAAGGAAAGTTTGTTACATCGCGTCACGTTCGTGAGCGTTTGGAAAAAGAATTGGAAAAAAATCTGGCGCTCCGCCTGGGAGAAACCGGTTCTGCCGATAGTTTTATGGTTTTTGGACGCGGAGTACTTCACTTATCCGTGCTCATTGAAACGATGCGGCGCGAGGGATATGAACTTCAGATCGGCCAGCCGCAAGTAATTCTCCGCGAGATCGACGGCGTAAAATGTGAGCCTATTGAAGAACTAACCATCGACTTACCGGAAGTTGTAGCCGGTAAAGCCATCGAAACGGTTTCCATGCGTAAGGGCGAAATGCTGAACATGGAGCCGAAAGGCGACCGCATGATCTTAAAATTTCTGATCCCGTCCAGAGGAATTATGGGATTGCGAAATTATTTACTGAATGTAACGGCCGGTGAAGCGGTAGTAACACACCGGTTCAAGGAATATCAACCCTATAAAGGCGAAATACCCGGACGTATTAACGGTTCATTGATTGTAATGGAACAGGGCGAAGCTATTCCGTACAGCTTGCACAACCTGCAGGATCGCGGTAAATTTTTCATCAATCCGGGAGAACCTGTTTACGAAGGACAAGTAATTGGTGAGCACAGCCGTAGTGGCGACCTGGTGATCAATGTTACCAAAACAAAGAAACTCACCAACATGCGCGCGTCGGGATCGGACGAGAAAATGAAGATTGCACCGCCACTGAAACACACACTGGAAGAAGCGTTGGAATATATCCAGGCAGATGAATATGTGGAAGTGACGCCGAAATCAATTCGGTTGCGCAAGATCTTTCTGAATGAAAATGAGCGCAAGCGCAACAGTAAGTAATTTTATTTAATAGTTGAATAAAAAAAACGTCACTGTTTTTATCCTCGGATAGAGACAGTGACGTTATAGTTTAGATGAAAACCACCGGGTGCAGGATAATGAAGCATGAATTATTTTTCTTCATGATGATGTGTTTCGTCGGCAGCGTATATGCACAAGCCGAACACTGGAAAGAAATCGAGGAGAGCGCTGATACACTCATGGCTCACGAGGATGCCGCCGGCGCGTTAAAGCTCTACAGCGAAGTGATCGATAGCACTAAACTGAAAGATCCACAGACTTACCCCGTATTGTATAAACGGGCGCTTTGTTTTTACAGTCTCGGAGAATTTGATAATGCCTTGAAAGATGTCGATAGATTCAGTCTTCAATTTCCTGAATTTGAACAGGCAAAACTTTTGCGCGCCATCCTTTATCGCGAACAGGGAAAACCCGAAGAACAGGTAAAAGCGCTGTCGGATATTCTTAAAAATGATTCGCAGAATGCAGACCTCCTGAAATGGAGGGCTTCCGCTTTTCTCGAAACCGGAAAAAATAAAGAAGCGCGCGAAGATCTTCTTGTTGCCCGGAAAATTAAAAATGATCCTGAAATAGCGTTGTATACCGGACTGTCGTATTACTACGATAACGAGCCCGACAGCGCCATTACGTACTTTGATAAATCCATAGTACTGGATAAAACATTCGTTACTCCATACTTGTATGCAGGTTCACTTTGTTTGGATCAGGAAGCATACGACCTCGCACTGATCTATCTGAACAAAGCACAGCTTCTTGAACCGGGAAACTTTACAATTCAGTTCTACAAAGGGATCGCCTATGTGGAGAAGAATAATCTTAAAGATGGCTGCCGGTGTCTTAAAAAAGCATTTGACAATGGTATGGACGATGCGGGTGATTATTTGAAAGAGTATTGTTATGGAGTAGAGGAGTAATTAATTCTAAATACGCTTCTTTTTCTATCGTCAGACACGCCCCTTGTCTCTGTATTTGGATGATGTAATACAAACTCAAGCGACTTTGTAGCTTGCAGTTAAAGCTATTGGTGTACGGTTAAATTAAATCATTTCAAAAATATCAGATTATGCGATGGAGAAAACTTTTCGCGAGACGTTAAGAAATCTTTTCATGTTTTGTTCATTCCGTTTCACGCCGCGCCTTTTTATAATTCAGCTAAACGCTCACAAGAGAGCCCAATCTTTTCAAATGGGTGCTGGTGAGCGTGAGAGAAAACAGTTCAGCCTCTTTCAAGCCGCGGCTTGAAAGAGGCTGAACTGTTTTTGTAAAAGCTTAAAATGCTTAGCATTTTAAGTTTTCTTTTCTCCTTCACGAGAGCCGCGTGAT
>JGI24890J29729_1001073_pt1 | contig 13492 bp, 13 predicted proteins | sample FreactcultureFD7_FD_29729 | JGI IMG/M metagenome (IMG submission 29729)
GTGATATCCGTGAAACTTTTGCGCGTATGGCTATGAATGATGAAGAGACTGTTGCACTCATTGCTGGTGGTCACGCATTTGGTAAGACACACGGTGCCGGTGATCCAAGTAAATATGTAGGACCTGCCCCAGAAGGTGCTCCTACTGAAGCCGTTGGCCTTGGGTGGTTAAACACCTTAGGTACAGGAAATGGTTCAGACACAATCACATCAGGGCTTGAGGGTGCTTGGAATGCAACACCTACTAAGTGGGATAACGAATACTTCCGCACGATGTTTGCTTATGAATGGGAACAAACAAAAAGTCCAGCAGGTGCGACCCAATGGGTTCCAAAGGGTGGGGCTGCTGCAAACCTTGTTCAAGATGCACATAACAAAACAAAGTTTCACCAACCTGTGATGCTCACAACAGATCTAGCGCTTCGTTATGACCCAGAATATGAAAAAATTTCACGCAAATTTCTGGGCGATCTAGATGCACTTTCAGATGCATTCGCGCGGGCTTGGTTTAAGTTAACTCACCGCGATATGGGTCCTATTGATCGCTACCTGGGTAAAGAGGTTCCAAGTGAGCAACTCATTTGGCAAGATCCAGTCCCAGCACCAAAGGCAAAACCCGTCAGCGGTAAAGATGTCACCGACCTTAAGAAAACAATTCTTGACTCTGGTCTAACAATCGCTGAATTAGTTGAAACTGCGTGGGCATCTGCCTCTACATACCGCCATACAGATAAGCGCGGTGGGGCAAATGGTGCTCGCATCCGCCTTGAACCACAACGAAGTTGGGAGGCAAATAAGCCCGCTCAGCTCGATAAAGTTCTTAAAGTTTATGAAGGTATCCAAAGTAAATTTAATAAGAGCAGCAACAAGGGCAAGCTCACAATGGCTGATCTGATTGTTCTTGGTGGTATTGCTGCAGTTGAATCTGCTGCAAAGAAAGCTGGCGTCAAAATTAAGGTTCCATTCACCGGCGGACGCGGCGATGCAACTCAAGTGCAAACAGATGTGCACTCATTTGCAGTCCTTGAACCTAAGGCGGATGGATTCCGTGACTTCACCTCAAAGAGTGTCACTCAGCCAGTTGAAGTTTTATTGATAGATAAGGCTTCATTGATGGGGCTAACAGCTCCAGAGATGACAGTCTTAGTTGGTGGTATCCGTGCATTGCAGCGCGGTGTGCTTTCTAATCGCTTCTTTGCTGATCTACTTCGACTGCTCCCTGGACAAGTTCCGGCAGGTGTATCTCGCTCAGATCTGATCTTTGCTTCGAACTCACAACTTCGTGCGCTTGCCGAGGTTTATGCAACGAGTGATTCAATGGAGAAGTTTGTTGCAGACTTCGTCACAGCATGGGACAAAGTCATGATGCTCGGTAGGTTTGATATCAAGTAAGAATTAAACCTACTCAGCCGGCAAGCAAAGTAATTACTTCTGAATCAAGATGCTCGTTTGTTGCAACACGAGAATAGCCGCACTCATCGCATTGGACAATAATCCCACTCTCTTNGCTGTAGAAAAGTTCTAGCTCATTAGAGTGACAAAATATGCATTCTGGAATGTCAATTACCTGTTGCATGGTTACCTCCCCTCTTAAACAGGCAAATACACTGAGGAAGTAGCAGTAGTCTGACATCAACCTATGCTTGGTCGCTNGTTTCTAAAGTGAATGGATGGTTAACTGCAATTTAAAAATGAGCCCCTCTAGCGCTAGCCAGAGGGGCTCATAATTTCCTAGAAAGTGAGTCTTAGGACTCGCCAGCTCTACGCCGGCGAATGTTGTCTGTATAGACAGCTATAACAATAACTACGCCAACGACGACATATTGCCACTCTTGTTGAACCTGGAGTACCTGAAGTCCGTTTGTGAGAACAGAGATAATTAACGCACCAATCATTGTTCCCCAAATACTTCCCTTACCTCCAGAAAGTGACGTTCCACCAATAATTGCTGCAGCAATTGCTTGNAGTTCATAACCTAAGCCAAGGTCAGGCTGAGCAGCGCCTAAGCGTGATGTGAGGACAACAGCTCCAAGCCCAACGAAGACTCCACAGAGAGCATAGATAGCAATGAGCCAACGATTCACTTTGACACCTGAAAGCTTGGTAGCTTCGAAGTTGGATCCAAGTGCAAATGTATAGCGCCCAAGTACTGTGCGATTCAAGATAACTGACGCAATGATTGCTGCAAAGAAAAGGATCAGAGCGCCGTTTGGAATGCTTCCAATCAAGTTTCCCTGAGCGATACTCGACCAGCCTTTTACATCTGCAAAAATAATTGGTGCTAGGTGAGAGAGAACCAAGGCTAGGCCTTGGCATGCTTTCATCGATGCCAACGTCGCAATAAATGGTGGCAGTCTAAGAAAGGCGATCATAAATCCATTCAACGCACCAACAAANGCTCCGAAGCACATACCAATAACAAGGCCACTCCAAAGTGGAAGCTTCCACCCAACAACATAATGACCAACGATGACAGCGCAGAGCGTCATATTTGTACCGACAGAAAGATCAATTCCGCCGGTAATGATCACAAAGGTAATTCCCAGGGCTAACAAGCCAACAACTGCTGTTGACATCAAAATACCGTTAGAAATATTCAACCAAGAATAAAATGCGGGCTGCATAAAGGAAAAGAATGCGAAGAGTGCGATCAGTCCTGCCAGAGCAAATACCTGTCCAATTTCACGCCGAACAAATTCCATCAGTCGGTTACTTGGCATTGCCTCAGTCTGACTCTTGGTAATATCTGACATTTTTATCTCTTCCTATTATTTTTGTTAGTTACGGTACTTGGTTGCGTATTCCATAATTACTTGTTGACTTGCATCTTTGTTATCTATAATTCCTGTCAAGCGCCCCTCACACATAACAGCAATCCGATCAGACATGCGAAGAACCTCTGGAAGCTCAGATGAAATCATAATGATTGACTTACCTTCGCTAGCTAACTTCTCCAGTAAGCGGTAAATCTCATCCTTTGCACCAACATCGATACCACGCGTTGGTTCATCAAAAATTAAGATGTCGCAATCTTCAGTGAGCCACTTAGCAATAACAACTTTTTGTTGGTTTCCTCCTGACAGATTCTTAACAAACTGTCTTTCAGATGGTGTTTTAATGCGAAGGGCGTCGATGTAATGCTTAGTAATTTCTTTAGCCGGTTTACCTTTGAAGAAGCCGATTTTGTTAATAAATTTAGGAATTGAAGCNAGNATGACGTTAAATGTAACGTTTTGACCCAGCATCAGACCAAACTTCTTACGATCTTCTGACAGGTAACCGATTCCAGCTTTGACACTATCAGCGGGATCCTTAATGTTTGATTCTGTTCCATCGACAAATATTTTTCCCGCGCTCCTTGGGTCGGCTCCAATAATCGCGCGTGCAAGTTCCGTACGACCCGCACCAATGAGGCCAGCGAACCCCAGAATTTCGCCTTTACGCAATTCAAAAGAAACGTCTTGGAGAAGTGTTGGGGTTGAAAGACCTTCAACTTTAAGTACTACCTCATGGTGACTCTGACGGTTTTCTGGTCGTTGATCCTGACTAATTTTACGACCCACCATAAGTGAGATGATCTCAGGAATTGAAGTTTCTTCCATGTTAAGAGTGCTGACATATTCACCATCACGGATCACGGTAACACGATCTGAAATTTGGTTGAGTTCTTCTAAGCGGTGGGAGATAAAAATAACCCCTTTGCCGGATTTCTTGAGATTTTTGATAATTTTAAACAGCGCGGCAGATTCTTTCGGGGTCAAGGATGAGGTGGGTTCATCCATAATAATTACTTCACCGCGATAAGAAACTGCTTTTGCGATTTCTACCATTTGCTGCCGGGCAATAGTTAACTCTCCTACACGCTGCTTGGGATTCAATTGCAGATCTAACTCATCAAGTAGCTCTTGGGCAATTTTGTTAAGGCGTGAGTCATTTAAAAAAATTTTGCTCGCTCTGCGGGGTTCACGGCCAATAAAGATATTTTGCGCAACAGTGAGGTGAGGCATCAAATTAAGCTCTTGGTGAATAATGCTTATTCCTAGATGGTGCGCTTCAAGTGGATTGGAAACTACAACGTCTTGTCCTTTATACTGGATTTTACCTGAATCTTTACTATAAATTCCAGATAAAATCTTCATCAGTGTAGATTTACCCGCGCCATTCTCGCCAATAAGAGCATGTACTTCGCCAGCTTTGAGATCAAACTTCATGTCGATCAGGGCTTTAACACCCGGGAATTCTTTGTTAACACCCTCAACTAGTAATAGTTGCGTATCCGACATTAATGCCCTCCAAGGCGATATATAAAAGAACGATCATAATCCTATTGAAATTAGCTTTGAAGATCTAGTCAATTTTCCTGTGAATTATAAAATNGGGGCCAAGGTTTGACCTTGGCCCCNATTTTTACTACGTGGTACTACTGGTACAAATCAGCAACGATCTTTGGATCGGTGATATTTGACTTGTCGTAGTAGTAGTAACCGGTGTCAATGAATGACTTTGGAAGCTTCTTGTTACGGATGTAGTTAACAAGTGAGTCAACCACTAGCTTTCCAATACCGACTGGATTCTGTGTGATAGCACCAGTCTGGATACCTGAATTGATGTGGTCGATCTGCAACTTACCAGAGTCAAAACCAATCAACTTGATCGCTCCTGGAGCAACCTTATTGTTTGCAAGGGCAGTTCCTGCTCCTTCAGCACAACCTTCGTTGGTAGCGAAAATACCAGCGATTTTTGGATGAGCTGTGAGAATTGCTTGAGTCTGTGTCTGTGCAAGGTTCTGATCTCCACCTTCTGCATAAACAGTTGGATCAAGTGTGATGTTAGGGAACTTAGCCTTGATTTCAGTGATGAAACCGTTAGCGCGATCTATTCCTGTTTGGTTTGTTTGTGAGTGTCCAAGAACGATTACTTCACCTGTTCCGTTGAGCAACTTGCCCATTTGGTCAGCAGCAGCAGCACCGGCACCAAGGCTGTTTGTTGCAGCAAAGCCAAGTGCGATTGGTGAGCTTGCTCCGAGTACAGCAGTNGCTGAACCGGCGCGAGTATCAAATTCAACTACTGGAATGTGATTCTTGTGAGCTACAGCAAGGTGAGATAGTGATTGTGTTGTACCAAGAGCGGCATAACCAATTCCATCTGGCTTAAGTGCGATAGCTGTGTCAAGCATTTGTAGCTGTTGATCGATATCTGTTTCAGCTGGAGGTCCTACGAAGTTGACTTTAGCTCCAACAACTTTACCTTCATTNACAGCACCGGCTTTTACTGCTTGCCAGAATTGTGCTGTGAATCCTTTAGCAATTAATTGCAAGTTAAGAACTTTTGGAGTTGCAGCATGTGCAACAGTTCCTGTGCTTACAACTAATGCAACCGCTGCAGCTGCAGCAATTCCCTTAGTTAGCTTCTTCATGGATTTCCTTTCAGAAAACGGCCCTATGCCGCTGTGAGTAAACCCTATATGCGATAGGGGCTTTCGGTTAAGAAAAATCCTGAATTACACGCTTAGTTTTATAACAAAACCGTTACTTTTGGGGTATTTCTTGCTATTGAGGTACGAGGNTCAAGGGGTGTGCAAAAGCCNCCTAGTTGGCTCCAGTGGCTACGATATTGATTAAGGGCTCGCCTTGAGCCAATCTTAAAAGTTGCTCTTCGACAAGCCTCTTGCCGCGAGGTTCAAACGCTGAACTATCGCCGCCAACGTGAGGAGTAATAATGACATTTTTTGCACTCCACAAATCATGCCCTTTCGGTAATGGTTCAGGATCGGTCACATCTAACCCTGCTGTAATTCTTCCCTTATTAAGTTCTTTAACTAAAGCCGCCGTGTCAACGACTGGACCACGGGCAACGTTTACAAGCGTCGCTCCTTCTTTCATTGAAGAAATACGCTGAGCATTCATAAAGTTTCGTGTATCTGGAGTGAGAGGAATGATTAATATAATCACATCAAGCTTGGGGAGATAGTTATCAAATTCTAAGATTGAAATCGAACCATCACGGCCTCTTCGAGAAAAGCTAACTACTTCTGTCTCAAAATGAGAAAGTTGGGTTGCAATTAATCGACCAATATTTCCATGGCCAACTACACCAACTACTGAATCAGCTAGCGACTTTTCTCTGGTGTGTTCCCACAAGCCTGCGTGTTGAGATTGCCCAAACTTTGCAAATCCACGCCTTGAAGCGATTGCCAAGCCGAGAGCAAGTTCTGCGGTAGAAGCGTCATGAACTCCTGCTGCATTACATAGCGTTACTCCTTTAGGGAGAAACTGAAGCACATCGTCATAGCCAGCATTCGGGCTTTGTACGACCTGTAAAGATTTCATCTGAGGGATTACTTCTAGGGGTTCACGTCCACCCATATATTTTGGAACGTAAAATTGGATTTCTTTAAGGTCGTCTTGCTTGGGTAACTGNCCATCAGTTTTTAAATGCTCAAACCCATGAGGGATCTTCAAGTCATCCCATTGGGTCCAAATCTTCATATTCAGTGGTCCTCATCGTCGATATCACCAACTTTGTGTGACATAAAGCGTAATACTTAGCTATAAGTTGCATGGCTACTTTTAGCATTTACATCTCAATCTTAANCCTATAGGATTTTTAGATTACGGGAAGTTATCGAACAGGCTTAGCCCTTTTCGACAAATTGAAGCGTTGAGGAGTTTAATGAAAATCGCACGTGTTGGTGAAATTGGCAAAGAGAGGCCGGTGATCGTCGAAGGTGATCATGCATACTTTGTTGATTCCATCATTAGCGATTGGTCGCGAGAAGAGTTAGAAAATGGAGCATTGGAAAAAGTGCAGGGAGCAAATTTCTCTGCACTAGAAAAAATACAATTTGGATCAACTCGAATAGGCTCTCCTGTTACTCGCCCAACCAAATTAATCTGTGTTGGGCTTAACTACGTCAAACATATTGAAGAAACTAATGCCCAAACTCCTGCCGAGCCTATAATTTTTATGAAGGCTCCTGATGCATTCGTTGGACCTAACGATGATGTTGTGGTGCCTCCAGGGAGTACAGCAACGGATTACGAAGTAGAGCTTGCGGTAGTTATTGGAAAATCAGCGCTTTATCTTAAAGATCCCAATGAATCTAAAAAGCACATACTTGGCTACAGCATTTCACAGGATATTAGCGAACGCCATTGGCAAATTGAACGCTCAGGGCAATGGGTAAAAGGAAAATCATTCCCGACCTTTAATCCTATTGGCCCCATCATTGCTACAGCAGATTCAATTGACGCAAGTAATCTTCACTTATGGTGCAAGGTGGATGGTGAAATGCGTCAAGACTCATCGACTTCTGATCTTCTTTTTGGGATCGACCATCTCGTTTGGTACATATCTCAATTTATGCAGCTTTTCCCAGGGGATGTTATTAATACTGGAACTCCTAGCGGAGTTGGGATGGGCTCGAAACCAACAAAATATTTAAGGGATGGGCAACTGATAGAGACAGGAATTGCTGGAATCGGTGAAATCAAATCAAAAGTGATTGCGTACTCCGCAATCAAGGGAGCATAAATGAATAATGAATTCAAAGGCTTGAAGGCGGTAGTGACAGGTGCTGGCTCTGGAATTGGATTAGCAGTTGCGACCCTCCTTAAAGAATCGGGCACAGAAGTATTTGGTTTCGATATTGGTGAAGGTCAGATGGGTGGCGTCGCAACCTGGGTCTCATGTGATGTTTCAAGCACACCGAGCGTGAAAGAGGCGATGTCCAAGGTCTTAGCAAATACACGCCAATTAGACATACTTATTAACAATGCGGGCATAGGTGCAGTTGGATCTGTTGCTGACGCAACTGATGATGAGTGGAGTCGTGTTTTAAATATCAATGTCGCTGGGATAGGCCGGGTAAGCGCTGCCGCACTACCACTGCTTCGAAAGAGTCAGTCTGCGGCGATCGTAAATACATGCTCAATCGCGGCAACCGTTGGGTTGCCTAAGAGAGCTGTGTACAGCGCAAGTAAAGGGGCAGTACTAGCACTGACAATGGCAATGGCAGCTGATTTTGTCAGCGAAGGAATCAGAGTTAACTGTGTAAACCCTGGCACTGCAGATACTCCTTGGGTGGGAAGACTTTTATCAAATGCGTCAGACCCGGATGCGGAGAGAAAAGCACTTGAGGCACGCCAGCCAATGGGACGTCTTGTTAGTGCAGAAGAAGTTGCGCGTTCGATTCTTTATTTAGCCAGTCCTCTTCAGTCCTCTACAACTGGAACAGCGCTTGCAGTTGATGGTGGNATGAATGGCTTACGTTTACCCAAGTAATTAAACCCAATTCATAGAGGAGAAAAAATGCCGATAATTACAGGTTTCAAGACCATGGACATAAGATTCCCAACATCTAGAAGTCTTGATGGTTCTGATGCGATGAACCAGGACCCTGATTATTCAGCTGCATATCTCATCCTTGAAACAGATCAACCTGATTTAAGTGGGCACTCACTTGTCTTTACAATCGGGCGAGGTAATGACCTTGAATGCGCAGCGATTGAATTGCTGAAGGATTTTGCTATTGGAAAAGATATTGCACAACTTCGCAAATCAATGGGTGCTTTTGCCAAGAGCCTAGTTCGTGACTCTCAAATGCGCTGGCTAGGTCCAGAAAAGGGCGTTACTCACATGGCTGCTGGGGCAGTCGTCAATGCTGTTTGGGATTTATTAGCAAAATACGAGAAGAAGCCTTTATGGAAATTGCTCTCCGACCTATCTCCTGAAGAGATCGTTGAATTAGTTGATTTCCGATACATCACCGATGCTTTAACGCCAGAAGAAGCTCTGGCTATTCTTAAGAAGGCGGAACCAAATAAGAAAGCAAACGAAGCAGAACTACTCAAGGATGGCCTGCCCGCATACACAACGTCACCGGGGTGGCTTGGTTACTCAGATGAAAAAATGGTCCGCCTAGCAAAGGAAGCTGTTGCCGATGGCTTCACTCTTATTAAATTAAAATGTGGAGTCTCTCTAGAAGATGACAAGCGTCGCTTGGCTCTTGTGCGCGCAACAGTTGGCCCTGATATTCGAATAGCAGTTGATGCTAACCAGGTATGGGATGTTAATACAGCTATCAACTGGATTAAAGATCTTGGAGATGTTAATTTGCATTGGGTTGAAGAGCCTACAAATCCAGATGATGTGCTTGGTCATGCAACGATTGCAAAAGGTATCGCTCCAATCCGAGTAGCTACTGGTGAGCATGGCATGAACCGAATTATCTTCAAACAAATGCTTCAAGCTAAATCATTATCTTTCTTGCAGATTGATGCTAGCCGCGTTGCGGGAGTTAATGAAAATATTGCGATTATTTTGATGGCAGCGAAATTTGGAGTACCCGTTTGCCCACATGCTGGTGGCGTTGGATTATGTGAAATGGTTCAACATCTACCAATGTTCGACTTTGTTGCGGTAGCTGGAGCACATCCTGATCGCGTTGTTGAATTTGTTGATCACCTTCACGAACACTTCGTTGTGCCAACAGAGATCAATAATGGTCGCTATATGGCTCCCACCGAACCAGGCGCAGGCGCCGAAATGTTTGAGCAGACGCTCAAGGACTATTCATTCCCCGGTGGATCAGTCTGGGCATAAATGCTCAAAATTGATTCCCACCACCACCTTTGGGATCTTGGTGTTACTCCTCAGCCTTGGATCCAGGGTGAGAACATGTCTGCAATCAATCGCAACTTCTCTATCAAGGACTTAGAGTCAACAATTGTTGGCACTGGGGTCACTCAAACTGTTCTAGTTCAAACCGTTCCAAATTATTTAGAAACTCCTTTACTCCTTGAGTTAGCAAGTCAAAAATCACCCATTTGCGGTGTAGTTGGATGGATTAAAGTNGATGAAGAAACAGCGCTTTCTCATTTAGACGAGTTTTTGAANAGCCAACATTCAGAACACCTAGTTGGCATTCGAGATATGGCTCAAGATCTTCCAGACCCAGATTATTTAGCAAAGCCGACAAGTATTAAAAATATTCGCGCAATTGGTGAAAAAAATCTTACATACGACATTCTTATTAAGCCTCCTCAATTAAGCGCTGCTTTGGAATTAATAAAATCTGCGCCAAATACACGATTCATCATCGATCATGGGGCTAAACCGCTCATTAAGTCGCAAATTATGCAACCTTGGCAAAAATTTATGATCGAGATGAGTAAATATGACAATGTTGCGTGCAAAATTTCTGGTCTTATTACCGAGGCTGACTGGGAGAATTGGGTAGCCATAGATATCGAGCCCTATTTCGAAGTTCTCCTTCAAGCATTTGGTACTAAAAGATTAATGTTTGGCTCTGATTGGCCAGTAGCACTTCTTGCTGGAACGTATGGTGACGTTGTTGAACTCGCCGAAGAGCTCACCCTGTCAATGAGTAGTAACGAATTAGAGTTATTTTGGGCAAAAAATGCTATTGAATGGTATCAATTAAANGTTTAACTGTCACAGCTTAATTGGATTGATAAATCCTTCTACTTCTAAACCTCTCCACACTTCTTCTGGAATATCAAAATCAAAGTGTTTTATATTCTCTTCGAGCTCTTTTCGGCTAGCAATACCAGAAAGCACTGTCGCAACTCCAGGATGACGCAATGGAAACTGAATTGCTGCAGCTTTTAATGGAATTCCAAAGCGCTGTAAGTAAGTTTGTATTTTCTGAGCACGAAGTAATAGTTCATTTGGAGCTGGGTCATAATCATAAAAAGCACCCTCAACTGGATTAGCTAATATTCCGGAGTTGTAAACACCAGCAGCGACCATCTGCACATTTCGCTTCAATATTAAAGGCAGTAATTCATCTTGAGCGCTTTGATCTAGAAGGGTATATCGTCCCGCAATAAGAACTAAATTGAGATCTACTTCCTTGATTACTTCACATGCTGCTTTGGGAAAATTTAAACCCACGCCGATTGCTTTTATAACGCCCTCTGAACGTAATTTATCTAATACTGGGTAAACAATGTTGAGTGCATCATCTACCCAATCATCACAGTCGTGAATGTAGACAATCTGAATACTTTCTCCACCAAGGCGCTCAATGCTCTCCTCAATGGAGCGAAGGATGCCATCTGGAGAGTGATCAAATTCGATCATAAGGTTTGGGTTAGCAGTGGGCCACTTCTCAAGATCAAGATTTTCTCCCGGGCGAACTAATCGCCCAACTTTCGTAGAAATATTGACGCTATGGCCTACTTCTTTTATTGCTTTCCCAAGTCTTTTTTCAGCCAAACCAACGCCATAGAGGGGGGCTGCATCAAAATAATTGATTCCAGCTTTCATAGCTTCAACCAAAGCTTCATTACTCTGGGCTTCGGGCACATCACGATAAAGGCCTGCAATCGGCGCAGTACCAAAACTTAATTTAGATAGGTTTAGTTCCGTTCCCGCAATATTGACCAGCTCAGAGTGGCGGGGCATTTAGTAAGCGACACCAGACGCAACCATGACATTCCCGTATGGGTGGAAATCACCAGTGCGAATCACTCCAACTGCTCCATAAGCAAGTTGTTTAAAATCTAAATGTGGGAGAGGAATAGCTTCAGCACCAGGAAAAATAGAGAGTATCTCCTGCTTTCTAGCATCAACGCTTGGCTGAATTTCTTGAGCGAACCAAAATTGCTCGACGGGTAGCTCCGAAGCAATCATCTGTAAAACATCGACAACTTTAGGAAGATTGGGGCCCATACTCAGATCAATGCAACGAACACCTTTTGGTATAGGAAAACCAGCGTCTGAGATAACAATGCGATCAAAATGACCAGTTTCAGCAATCATTGCCGAAATATCACGATTGAGAATACCTGTCTTTTTCATTTTTCTCCCTATATTTATTGATTACTAGAATCTATAAAGCGTTGAATCTCATCAGGTCTTGGTGATGCCATCGCCGAACCCTTGCGAGTTACTTTGAGGCTTGCAGCATAAACACCATACTTTGTTGCTGCAAAAATGTCATCCCCCATTGCCAAGCGAACACTTAAATTCGCACACATTGTGTCCCCTGCCCCGATTGTGTCCACGACATCAACTCGTGGGGCTGGAACTATCTCACTTTTTATACCATTCGAAACATAGGCACCCCTTGGCCCGAGGGTTATAACTACATACCGGCATGCCGTGAGCTCATGTAGTTTTTCAGCTTGCTTAGCTAAATCAGACTTTATTCCGGTGAGATTCTCTGCTTCAGACTCATTGGGAACGAGCACATCAACCAAATTCTTAAAATCGTCAATCGCGGCAACGGGCGCTGGAGTCAATATTACAGTTACGCCATTTTCTTTTGCAATCTTTGCTGCTGCTAAATTTCCAGATAGTGGGAGTTCTAATTGAAGCAAGAGAACATCAGAACCAATGATCCCACTCTGATGGCGCTCAATGTATTCATCTATCCCAGAGTCATTTGAGCGCAACATGATAATAATTGAATTATCACCATCAGCGGTAACAACAGGTAGTCCTACTCCCGTTCCAAGTTCTTCATGTCGCTCAACATGAGTTGAATCAACACCTTCACTTGCAAAAGCTTTCATAAAATCATCACCAAAGCTGTCGCTGCCAAGATTGCCTAGCATCGCACTATGGGCTCCAGCTCTTCCAACAGAAATTGCTTGGTTAAAGCCCTTGCCGCCTAAAGAGATTGAAAAACTGTTGCCTTTCATCGTCTCACCAGAATTTGGACGGCGATCTGCATATGCAACCAAATCCATCATAAAACTTCCAAATGTGGTGACTTTCTTGCTCATGTGAGTTTGACGGCTCCTAATGTTCCTCCTGGATGGCGTTTCTTGAAATCTGAGGCACTAAAATTGCGAAATACCATTAGGGCAGATGCAAGCGCATCTCCCGTCGCAAGCGCTAATAAAGTTGATGTCGTTGGCGCCATGTTAAGAGGGTCAGATTCACTTTCATAAGAAACTTGCAAAAAAACATCTGCCATCTTTCCTAAAGTTGATTCACCACTACGTGTCATTGCTATAACCTTGGATCCCCAAGATTGAGCCATCTTTGAAATCTGAATTACTTCCGCTGTTTCACCTGAGTTGGAAATTGCTAGCAATACATCTTCGGGCTTAATTGCACCTGAGTCACCGTGCAAAGCATCTGCCGAATGAAGGAAGAAGGAGGGGGTTCCGGTGCTAGATAAAGTGGCTGAAATCTTTGCGCCAATAAGGCCTGTTTTCCCGAGCCCTGTCACAACTAGCATGCCTTGCGAATCTGAGATTAATTGAACGGATGGGGCAATATTTTTCCGAAACGCACTTGTAAATTTAGTGAGTGCAGCGGTTTGAATTTGAAGTGATTTTTCCGCTGCATCAAGGGCAGCTTCCATGCTCTTATCGCTCACTTGTACTCCGATCTAAAACTAGAAAAATAAGATACTAATTGGTGGCGGGTGAAGGATTTGAACCTTCGAAGGCAGAGCCGGGGGATTTACAGTCCCCTCCCATTGGCCGCTCGGGCAACCCGCCAAGGTTTTCATT